>Ga0070696_100000808_pt1 | contig 20134 bp, 14 predicted proteins | sample KBSK1253metaG_FD_65474 | JGI IMG/M metagenome (GOLD analysis project Ga0070696, IMG submission 65474) | Corn, switchgrass and miscanthus rhizosphere microbial communities from Kellogg Biological Station, Michigan, USA - KBS K1-25-3 metaG | ecosystem: Host-associated > Plants > Roots >... | reverse complement strand
CGAGGATGTTCTCGTTCACGGCGTCATAGTCCCACATGTCGTGTGGCGTCACCTGGAAAGCCCACACCAGCTCGCCGGTGTCCACGTCGCGCGCGAGAATCGACGCCGTCCATTTGTTGTCGCCCGGGCGCTTTGCGACGTTCCATGGCCCAGGGTTCGACGTCCCGTAATACACCAGGTTGAGTTCGGGATCATACGACAACCATCCCCATGCCGCGCCGCCGCCGATCTTCCACGCGTCGCCGGGCCATGAGGTGACGCCGAGGTTCGTGCCGCGGTCGTGCGCGTAGAACGGTTTGAAGCGCGGGCCGATCTTGATGTCCTTGTCCGGCCCCAAATTGTACGCCCGCCATAACTCTCGGCCGCTCGCGGCATCAATCGCCGCGATCCAACCGCGAACGCCCATCTCGCCACCGCTCGAACCGACGAGGACTTTTCCTTTGGCAACGATGGGGGCCATGGTGATGGTTTCTCCGCGCTTGATGTCCCCCATGCGCGTCCGCCACAGTTGCGTGCCCGTCCCGGCATCGACCGCGACGGTGTGCCCGTCGAGCAAGTTGTAGAAGATCTTTCCGTCGGCGAACGCCGCGCCCCGATTCACCACGTCGCAGCAGGCGATGCCGACGGCCGCCTGCGCGTTTTCAGGTCGGAATTTCCATTTGAGCGGATAGCCCGGCGTCGCGAGATCGATAGCGTACGAGACGTTTGGATACGGTGTGACGAGATACATCGTGTTGCCGACGACGAGCGGCTGACCTTCGTGTCCCCGCAGCACGCCCGTGGAGAACGTCCAGGAAGCGCGCAGATTCTTCGCGTTGGCGGGGGTGATTTGCGCGAGCTCGCTGTAACGCGAGTTCGCATAGTCGGCCCCCGGCATGGGCCATTCGTTGGCGGGTCCTGTGCGCGGAGCGGCGATGCGCGCTGCTCCCCCCGTTGGGGCGGTGCCCGATGTCTTCGCGGCGGTGCCACGATCCGACGGCTGATTGCAGCCGATGCAGCCCGCGACCAGAAGGAATCCGACGAACGCGCGCTTCATGGCTTGAGGTAGTCCTGCGCCGCGATGACGCGCCAGCGGCCTCCCATCTTGAGCCATGTATCCGTATAGCGATACCGTCGCTCGAACGGGCCCGAGCTACCACGGCCGATGAGAATCAACCATCCCGTCGCCACGGCTGTGTTTCCGTGGACGCGCACCACGAGATCCTCATTGCGACCCGACTTGACCGTATCGCTGCCGGTCGTCGCCTCCTTGATCAGTTGGTCCTTGTTATAGACGCGATCGTCTTCGGTGTAGACGAAGTCCGGCGCGAGCATTCGATTGAAAGCGCCAGCATCTCGGCGGATCACAGCCTTGACCCATTCTTCTTCGAGGGCCGCGATCTGACGTTTGGCCGAAACCGCCTGCGCCGAGAGAACCGCCGGCGCGGCAAAAAGGCACACCAACAGGAACGACCATCGCGCGCGTTGCATTTCCCAGTCTCCTCCGAGATCGACACGGCCGCAATTCCAGCGCCAGCTGACAGGACTGTGCGGACCGATACCAACCCTACCGACAAAATGTCGCAGGCGCCAATTTGTAGCACTCTTCAGGAGCCCTCATGCGCACACTGACTCTCGTACGCGCGGCGTTCGTATTCTCTGCCGCCATTCCAACGCTCACGGTCGCCCAGCAACAGCGACTTCCAAAGGACCGCATCTCCCTCGAGCAGTATCTCGACTGGGAAGAAGTGCAGGCACCGCAGTTCTCCCCGAGCGGGAATCAGATCGCGTACGGGCGCCGCTGGGTGGACAAGATGAACGACAAGTGGGAATCGTCCATCTGGTTGAGCAACGCCGACGGTTCGCGCGCGCGACAGCTCGTCCAGGGCTCGGACGTGAAATGGTCGCCGGACGGGACGCGCATCGCGTACGTGGCAAAGGGCGAGCCGAGCGGACAGCAGATCTTCGTGCGCTGGATGGATGCCGAGGGTGCAACGACACAGATCTCGCATCTCACGGAGTCGCCGTCGAACCTCGAGTGGGCGCCTGACGGGAAGTCCATCGCCTTCACGTCGAACGTCCCGAGCAACGAGACCTGGCGCATCGCGATGCCCACGCCGCCGAAAGGCGCGAAATGGACGGAAGCGCCGAAGATCGTCTCGCGGCTGAACTATCGGTCGGATCGGATCGGGTTCACCGACGACGGCTATCGCCACATCTTCGTGATTCCCGCCGACGGCGGCACGCCGCGACAGATCACGGCCGGCGACTGGAACCATTCGCCCGCCGATTTCTCCGCGGACGGCAAGTGGCTGGTCTTCAGCTCATACCGCACGCCCGACTCCGAGGGCGCGTTCCGCCGCTCGCACCTGTACGCCGCAAACGTCGAGACGGGAGAGATCAAGCAACTGACCACGGGCGCCGGGACCAACAACGGCCCGATCTTCTCACCCGATGGCAAGACGATCGCGTTCATTCACAGCGACTCTACGGATCACTCGGCGTGGGCGGAGAGCAAGCTGTGGCTGATGAATGCCGACGGCTCGAACGCGCGGCCAATCTCGGGCAATCTCGATCGTCCGATCTCCGGCGTCATCTGGGCGAGCGACAACACGGGTGTGTACTTCAACGTCGAGAGCGAGGGATCGAAGAACCTGTATTTCGGCAGCGTGGCGGGTCAGTATCGGCCGATCACGTCCGGGAAGCACTTTCTGACGGTCAGCGCCATCAACAAAGCGGGGCAGGCCGTCGGCGTGCGTTCGACGCCCACGAAGTCGAACGACGTGATCACATTCGCCGTACCGAAAGCCGGGACGGTCTCGTCGTTCACGCAGCTCACGTCCGTGAACGACGATGTGCTGCAGGGCAAGCGGCTCGCGCAGACCGAAGAGATCTGGTACACGTCGAAGGACGGTCTCAAGATTCAGGGCTGGATCGTGAAGCCGCCCGACTTCGACGCCTCGAAGAAGTATCCGCTCATTCTGGAGATCCATGGCGGGCCGCAGGCGATGTACAACGTGGGCTTCAGTTTCTCGCGTCAGGACCACGCCGCGAACGGGTACGTGCTGCTGTACACGAATCCGCGGGGAAGCACGGGTTACGGTGAGAAGTTCACCAATGAGATCAAGAACGCGTATCCCGGCAAAGACTTCGACGATCTGATGGCGGGGGTGGACACCGTCGTCGGCCGCGGATACATCGACACGAAGAACATGTTCGTGTACGGCTGCTCGGGGGGCGGCGTCCTGACGGCATGGACCGTGGGACACACGGACAGGTTCACCGCGGCCGCGTCGCTCTGTCCCGTGATCAACTGGCTGAGCTTCGTCGGCCAGACCGACGGCGCGAGTTGGTATGAGAACTTCGAGAAGCCGTTCTGGGAAGATCCCAGCGAGTATCTGCGCCGCTCACCGATCATGTACGTCGGCAACGTGAAGACCCCGACCATGCTGATGACCGGGATCCTGGATCTGCGCACGCCGATGCCGCAGACCGAGGAGTTCTACCGGGCGCTCAAGAAGCGCGGCATCCCGACCGTGATGGTGCGGATGAACAACGAGTATCACGGCACGAGCAGCACGCCGTCGAATTTCCTGCGGACGCAGCTCTACTTGAGAAGCTGGTTCGATCGGTACAGCACGAAGCCCAAGCCGGCGGTGACGACCACGAACGAGGGCAGATAAGCGGGGTTGCTCTTTGCTGTTTATTCGAACCGACGCTTGAGCTCATCCATGAGCGATGGGATGAAGCCCCCGAAGGCGCCGTTGCTCATCACGAGTATGAGATCGTTGGGGCGCGCGCTCTCGCCGACGCGGCGAATGAGCTCGGGCACATCGGGCGATGAGTCCGCCGCGATCCCATGCGCGTTCAGCTCCTTGACGATCGCCGGAACGTTCAGCCGCTGATCCGCCGGCACCTGGTCGTGCGCCTCGGGCTCGCGCAGAGTCGCGAGATCGGCGCCGCCGAACGACCCCGCGTACTCGGATTGGTGGATGTTGCGCCGGCTGGTGTTCGAGCGGGGCTCGAACACGGCCCAGAGCCGGCGCTCGGGATACCGCTGACGGATCCCCTCGATGGTCTCGCGCACGGCGGTGGGATGATGCGCGAAGTCATCGATCACCAGGACGCCGCCGATCTCGCCGCGCTCCTCCTGCCGGCGCTTCACCCCCTTGAACGTCTTGAACCCCCGCGCGACCTGCTCGTGGGACAGACCCAGTGAACGGGCAGCGGCGTACACGCCCGCGGCGTTCTCGACGTTGTGATAGCCGGACATCGGCAGCAGCACTTCTTTGGTCTTCTTTCCACCGGGCACCGTCATGCGAAAGTGAGCCCCCTTCGCATCGAAGCGCTCGTCGTCCGCGCGGTAGTCTGCTTTCCCGTTCACGGCATACGTCGCGACCTTGGCAGCGCTCGTGCGCTGCGCCATCTCGACCGCGCGCGGATACGACGCGCTGACGGCGAGGAACCCTTCCTTGGGCATCGTCTTAGCAAAGTTCTCGAACGCCGACTCGTAGTGCGGCATGTCGCGATAAATGTCGGCGTGATCGAATTCGATGCTCGTGAGGATCGCCGTGCGCGCTCGGTAGTGCAGGAACTTGGGACCCTTGTCGAAGTACGCCGTGTCGTACTCGTCGCCCTCGATCACGACGTGCTTGCCCCCGCCGAGCCTGAAATTCCCGCCGTAGTTCACGGTCACGCCGCCGACGAGAAAGGTGGGATCGAGACGTGCTTCGGCGAGCACGTGCGCCATCATCGCCGCGGTGGTGGTCTTCCCATGGGTGCCGACCACGACGACGCTGTGCTTGTCCGCCAGAATCAGCGAGCCGAGCGCCGCCGGGAAGCTCATTTGCTTGAGTCCGCGCTCGCGCACCGCTGTCGCTTCGGGGTTCACGCGACGGATGACGTTCCCGATGATCACGAGCTCGGGTTTCGCGCGGTCGAGGTTGTCCGGCGAGTACGGCGTGAAGACCTCGATGCCCCATTCGCGGAGCATGTCGCTCATGGGCGGATAGACGTTCTCGTCGCTGCCGGTCACCGTGTAGCCGGCGGCTTTCAGCATTCCGGCGAACGCGCCCATGCCCGTGCCGGCCACCCCGACCAGATGGATGCGCTCGACGGATTTCGGGGCGATGGCAGTGAGGACGTTGCCGTTGTCGTCGGTCATGTCAGCTGGAGTAATATGCCGCGTTCTCAGTGATGTAGCCGGTCGAGAGATCGCAGCCGTACGCGGTGGCGGTAGCGCCACCGACACCGAGCTCGACGACGATGTCCACGGCTTCGGTGGTGAGCGCCCTCCGTACGACCTCGTCGTCGAAGTCCACTCGGGTGCCCTGGCGAATGACTTCGAACCCGTTCACCGACGCGGACGTGCTCCCGGGCACGATACTGCAACCGACGCACTTGCCGATGGCCATGAGAATACGCCCGATGTTCGGGTCGGCGCCGTTCACCATGGTCTTGATCAGCGGCGAATTCACCAGCGATTTGGCGACCCGTCTCGCGTCGGCCTCGTCCTTCGCCCCGGCGACGATCACGCGCAGGAGTCGAGTCGCGCCCTCTCCGTCGCGAGCGAGAATCTCCGCCAGCCGTATGCATCCCGTCGTGAGCGCGGACGCGAAGGCCAGCTCATCGACGTCGCCGGCCATTCCGTTCGCCAGGATGGCACACGTATCCGACGTGCTGGTGTCGCTGTCGACGGAGAGCATGTTGAGGGATACATGCACCGCGGCGCGGAGCATCGTGTCGAGCGTCGCGGCCGCGAGGCGCGCGTCCGTGAAGATGTACGCGAGCATCGTCGCCATGTTCGGCTCGATCATCCCCGAGCCCTTGGCGATCCAGGTGATCGTGGCGCTCCCGACGCTCGCCGACATCGCTTTGGGATGCGTGTCGGTCGTCATGATGCCTTCGGCTCCCATGATTGGATCGCCTTGGAGCTCCGAGGCCATACCCTGAATACCTTTTTCGATCCGGTCGATCGGCAGCGGAATGCCGATGATTCCCGTCGAGCTCACGAGGACACGATCCGGCGTCGTTCCGATCTCACGAGCGGCCGCAGCGGCCATGCGTCTGGCGTTCTGCAAGCCCGTCTCGCCCGTCGCGACGTTGCTGACTTTGCTGTTCGCGATGATGCCGCGCAGCGTTGCTCCACGCATGGTCTCGCGTCCGAGGATCACGGGAGCGCCGGGAAACTGGTTTCGGGTGAACACCGCGGCCGCGGTCGCGTCGACGTCGCTCACGAACAGAGCGAGGTCCTTCGCGCTGGGTTTGAGCCCGATGTTGCGGCTCGCGCAGCGAAACCCGAGCGGGAAACGCGCGGGCTCATGCAATTGCATGCGACGTCTCCGCTTCGGTGAGGTCCTCGCGCCGAGCACGCAGACCGATGATCGTGCCGGCGATGGCGTCGTGCAATGCGTGGACGGCCATGGCCACCAATAGCGTTGCGGTCAGCCCGACGACGATCTGTTCCCGAAGTCCCATGAGCGCGGCGATGCCCGCGGCTTTCCACCCTTGAAAGAGGTGCACGATACCGAAGACCGCCGCGGCAATGAGCGCCGCGATCGTCCACGATCGCACGAGCGCCGCCAACAGCGTGAAGAGCAGTCCTCGATAGGTCACTTCTTCCGCAAAGCCGGCGGTGATCGACAAAAGATAGAAGACACCGAACTCCTTCGGTGTGCGGGGCGCGATCAGCCGCACGCGCTCACGAGAGACAGGGTCATCGAGCGCGAATCGCTTGAGCACGGGCAGCAGTCCGATCGCCAGGGCCAACAGGCCGACCGCGACATGGAGGGTCGTCGGACGATAGGGCTGAAACAGGTCGAGTCGCTCCTGCCGGGCGACCACCCAGACCATGATCACGAACACCACGTGCGTCATGATGGCGCTTGCGTAAATGCCGCCGCGCGTGGGACGCTGGATCCCTGTAGCCAGCCGCCGGTGCTGGCGGAGCGCGCCCAGTGGAAGCAGTACACCGACGATCGCGAGAAACAACCAGCCGGCCGGTTCCAGCCTCACGTGGGCCGGATCGACGAGAAATCGCATGGGCCCAAACTAGTGCCGGATGGCGCGACGGGCGTAGGTAGTGACGAACGCCTGATGCCGCGTAGTTTCCACTTCGTTCCTTTCTCCGAGAGAGAGACCCATGGCCCGCCGACTCACCGTTCGGATTGTCGCTGGCGTTCTCGCCATTTCCGCGCTCCCCACTTTGGCGGCCGCGCAGCTTCCCGCGAAGCCTGAGAACCTTCAGGTGCTCCCGAAGGACACGCCGACGGATAGCGTCGTCACCATCATGCGAGGCGTCGCGTTGTCGCTGGGCGTGCGATGCACGTTCTGTCACGTCGAGCGCGAGGCGGCACCAGGCGCCGCCTCGCCCGGAGGGCCCGGGGGGGGAGGGGGAGGAGGTCCGTTCCAGAACTTCGATTTCAAGAACGACGAAAAGGATCACAAGAAGATCGCGCGCATCATGATGCGAATGACCGACAGCATCAATACGCGGTTTCTCGCGAGCATTCCCAACCGCGACAACCCGCCCACGAGCGTCACCTGCATGACGTGTCATCGCGGACTCTCCAAGCCCGGCAACATCGAGACGGTGTTGACGAGCACGACGACGCGCAGTGGCGTCGACAGCGCCATCGCACGGTATCGGCTGCTGCGGAACGACATGGCGAGCGGCAAGTACAATTTCAGCGAGCAGCCCGTCACCGACGTCGCGCAACGCATGATCGTGCAGCAGAAGTACGATGACGCGATCAAGCTGCTCCAGATGAACCAGGAGTTCTATCCGAACTCGGTGAACATCGACTATCAGCTTGCCGAGGCGTATCTCGCGAAAGGCGACAGGGATCAGGGGATCACGCGTCTGCGCGCGATTCTCACCAAGAATCCGAACGATCGCCGGGCGAGAGCCCGCTTGCAGCAGCTTGGCGTGCAGCCGTAGCCGAGAGACACGATTTGACCGCTGACGCTCCCCAGGGAGAGCAGCCACCGGCGCTGGACGAGCTCGGAGCCCGCCTGCAGTCGGCGCTGGGCGATGCGTACGCGGTGGAGCGTCAGCTGGGCGCCGGCGGATTCGCGGTGGTGTACCTGGTTCGGGACGTCCACCTCAAGCGGAAGCTGGCGGTGAAGGTGCTCTCGCCAGACGTGATCGCGTCGCACTCGGTGTTGGAGCGCTTTCGGCGCGAGGCGGAGACGATCGCGCAGCTGTCGCATCCGCACATCGTACCGCTCCATTTCATCGGCCAGAAAGACGATCTCGTCTACCTGGTGATGGAGGCGATCGACGGCGGCAGCCTCGGCGACCGTCTCGACCGCGAAGGACAGCTGCCGGTCGATGAGGCCGCGCGCATCTTCAGCGAGGTGGCAAGCGCGTTGGCGCACGCGCACAAGCGCGGTGTCGTCCACCGCGACATCAAACCGCAGAACGTCCTGTTGGATTCCGAAAGCGGCCGCGCGCTGGTCACCGACTTCGGTATCGCGCGCACGGCGGAAGGCGGTTCGCTCACCGCCACCGGCATGGTCGTAGGGACTCCGACGTATCTGAGCCCGGAGCAGGTGACCGGCGAGCCGTCCGACCATCGCGCCGACATTTACGCGCTCGGCGTGATGATGTATCAGATGCTGGCGGGCCAACCGCCATTCACGGGCGCGACGCCGACCGCCGTACTGATGAAGCGCCTGGCGGGGCCGCCGGAGCCGATCAAGACGCACCGTCCGGAAGTGCCGGACTCGCTGGTCGAGATCGTCGACGCTTGCCTCGCGACGGATCCGAACGAACGGCTGAGCAATGCCGGCGACATCGTTCGCTACCTCACCGGACATTCGCCAGTGTCAGGTGCACACACGACGAGCAGCCGGATTCGCTCGCAAAAGGCGGCGCCGAAGTCCAGAGCGAAGGCCGTGACGCTGGGGATCGTCAGCGCCGTGATCGTGGCGGCAGCGCTCGTGGGACTCTTCAGGGCGAAGCGAGGAAAGCAGACGGCAGTCGCGACGCTCGCGGCGGTAGACTCCGAAATGGTATTGATGCCGGCCGGAGCGTATCCCATCGGGAACGATACAGGTCCCGCCGTCGTTCGCCCGCGGCATCAGGTCCAGCTGTCGGCTTATGGCATCGACTCGCGTGAAGTGACGGTCGGCGACTACGACTCGCTGGTACGTCTGGGCCGAGCGCCCGCGCCATGGGTGGGGCAGCGTCCCGACGGCAACCTGCCGGTGACTGGAGTGCAGTGGGCGGAAGCGGCGACGTATTGCGCGTGGCGTCATCCCGACGGGGGACGGCTGCCCACGGAAGAGGAATGGGAGGGGGCAGCGCGCGGATCCGAGGGACGTCTCTATCCGTGGGGCGACACGTGGGATGCGAACGCGGCCAACACCGGCTCGCGGCGCACCGGTCCCACCATCGTGGGAAGTTTTCCTCGCGGCCGGACCCCCGAAGGCGTGTCCGACCTGATCGGCAATGTGTGGGAGTGGACGGCGTCCACGTTCAGGCCGTACGGCGATTCGACCGCGGCCGGCGGAAGCCAGTACGTGATTCGTGGCGGCGCCTTCAACTCGTACGATCAGGTGTCGAACGGAGTGTTCCGCGGCCGCGCGGAATCGGCGGCGCCGCGCAGCGCGCTGATGTCGACCGGGTTTCGCTGCGCGATGTCCGCGCGAAAGCCCTCGGCCTAGGGCGGCAGGGCCGCGAGGGATTTCCTGACGCGCTCGATGAGCGGTTGAAAGCCCGGATCGGCTTTCGCCCAGAAATCCAGGAATCGCCGGTACCACACCCGTGCTTCCTCGTTCTGGCCGAGCGCGGCGGCCAGGTCGGCGCGTAGTACCATTGCCCGCGGGAGCAGCGGCTGCACAAACGTGTTCCCTTGCCCCAGGATCAGCGTCGTGAATGCGACGGAGGAATCCAACCACCGCCTGGTCACTCGTAGTGCGGCGACCGAATCTTGCAGTGCGAGGTAGCCTTCAGCCGCGATGAGCGCGGCGCCAGTGTCGGGCAGGAGCGCGGCGATATAGACGCTCGACAGTGAATCGAGGCGACGCGTGTTGGCGCGAAGCGATGTCGTGTCTCGCCGCATAAGGGCGACGGCAAGCCGGATCTTCGGGTCAGCGACGCTCGTGTCTATCGGTGGCCACGTCGGGCGGGGTGCGCGCAAACCAAACGCCAGCGTGAGGACGATCCTGCGCGTCGCGAACCCTGCGCCTCTGCCGGCCGCGAGCTCATCGAACGTCGCGCGCTCGGCGACAGCCATGCTATCCGAGGGCATCCCGACGAGCAAGCGCAGCCCCTCGCGCGACAAACGCTCGATCGATGGAGGCGCGGCGCTTTGCCGAAGGCTGACGGTGACGAGGGAGTCGTAGTCGTGCATGCGACCAAACGTGGGTGCGATGACGACGGCGAGCGCACCCGTCGTGAGTGGACCGGTTGGAAGCATCGCGAGCGTCCCGGGGTGAGTCCGGATCGAATCGTACAAACGATTCGCGTCCTGACCGCGCCACAGTTTCACCGCGATCTCGAGTCTGTTCAGTGTCGCGGTCAGGCCGGACGAGCTCGTGTCGTTGAGCCGCGCGCGCCGCATCGACGAGTCGGCCTGCGCGACACGGCCCAACCCCGACAGCACGATCGCGTGCATGAGACGCGCGCGGTCATCAGTCGCGTTGGAGGCGACCCACTGCTCCGCGGTTCGTTGTGCGCGCTCGAGCAAACGACGCCGCGATCCACTGCGCAGATAGTCCTCCATTTGCTCGCGGAACAGCGCGGTATCGCGCGGTAGCAGGAGTGGGACGATCAGGAGGGAATCACCGCTGGCCCGGACGACGCCGATGTAGTTCCGGCAGCGACCTTCGGGGCAGTACTGACCGCTTCGGAACGTCAGCGAGAATGCGTCGACGATATGCGAGTACGCGAGATGGTACGTCGGGTCGAGCTCCAGCGCGCGCCGGAAGGCACGTGTCGACGCGTTCAGATCCGTGCGCCAGCGTATGCGGCTCGTGTCCCCGCTCGTGGGTTCGAGCGCGTTGTCGTGATACAGACAGTCTCCGAGGCCGTACCAGGCATCGGTGTCCGTCGAATCGTTCTTGATGAGCGCGCTGAACCCTTCGCACGCTTTGACGTAGTCGCGCCGCGCGAAGGCCACGTTGGCGTTGATGAGCGCGCGCTCGCGCGGTGGCAGCGGAGCGGCGAGCCGCGCCGCCGCTTCAGCGTGGACACGGTTCGCGGGATCGCTGGGGCTGATCCACCCTCCCAGCACCGAGAGTTTGGCGTGGGCCAGCGCGAACGTGGAATCAAGCCGTAACGCGCGCTCGAGGTGTGCCCGCGCCGTATCGAGCTCGAAGGTGTTCAGCGCTTGCATCCCCTGCACGTACTCCTGGTACGCGGCGATGCTCGAGGTGCCGACCACGCCGACGTTTGCTCCCCCTCCCTGCGGCGGCGCGATGTTGAGCACTTTCTGCGCGAGCGTGCCGAACATCGGCATCACCGAGTCCTGCACCGCCGCCTCTTCGCGCACGGAACGCAGGCGCTGCCCGGTCTTGACGTCGAACACCTTGGCGGTGACGGTGGTGCGGTTGCCGAGTTTCAGCACGTCGCCCATGACGAGCCGGCCGGCACCGGCGCGTTTGGCCACCGCGAGGCCCGCATTCAGCGAAAGCGTGGTGGCGCTTTTTGCTTCGGGGACGTCGCGTATGAAGTCGGCGACCCGCTCGTCGTCGATGACTCGGACGTCGGTCCACCGCGACATGCCGAGGTAGAGCAGATTGACGCTCGCCCCGCGCAGCCACTCGGCGTCGTTGGTATGCGCGAGATTGTCGAAGGGCACGACGATCCAGGTGCGGTCGTCGAGGGGTGGATTCACCCGTCGCGGCGCGGCGGCCACGCTCTGCGTTGCCCGGCAAGGTGGAGGTGAGCCGTCCGGGCACTGCGCCCGCGCGAATGGCGCGACAACGAGAAAAGACAGCCCGAGCGACAGCCGTTCGACAATCCGCATACGGTTCATGTTCTCGAAGCTAGGGCGGGGCACACGACTGGCAAGGCAAGAAAACGCGATGAGACCAACTGGCGCACCCGAGAATCCGACCGCGCTCCGACTGTTGAGCCGCGGTGCGACGCTGCGCTGCCCGCGGTGCGGCGCGAGGGGACTGTTCGTGTCGTGGTTCAAGATGAAGGAACGATGTCCACGCTGCGGGTTCCCATTGCAGCGCGGGGAGAGCCAGGACTACTGGCTCGGTGGAATGATGTTCAACATCGCGCTATCCGAGCTGCTGGCGGTGGTCGCTGTCGCGATCGTCATACTCGTCAGCTGGCCCGACGTCCCGTGGAACATGGTGTGGTTCGGAGCGATCGGACTGATGATCGCTGCCCCGTTCCTGTTGTTCCCGCTCTCGCGAACGGTGTGGCTGGCGTTCGATCTGATGTTCCGCCCGCGGCACGAGAGTCATTACCGATAACAGCGACCTTCCGCGAGCCTCACACTTACCCGAGTCGATAGATCCGCCGCGCGTTCCCTCCAAGGATTTTCTGCTTGTCGGCGTCGGGAATGGAAAGCCCGCGCAGCGATTCCAGCATAGAGGGGATCGATCCGATCTGGTGAGGGTAGTCGCTGCCGGCGAGCAGGTGATCCGCCCCCGCGAACTCGATCGCCAGCTCGAGCGCCCTCGCGTCGAAATTCACGGTGTCGTAGTTCCACGTCTTGAGGTACTCGCTTGGTTTCTTCCTGATGTTCGCGCGGCACTCGGGAAACGCGTCGTACCCGCGATCGAGCCGTTCCGCGAGATACGGGATCGCGCCCCCCAGGTGCCCGAGCACCCAGTGGATGCGCGGAAAGCGCTCGGCGACTCCACTGAAAACCAGATGCGCCGCGGCGAGCGTCGTGTCCATCAGGAATCCGACGAGCGGCATGAGCCAGAACTCGGTCATCGCTTCCACGCCGACGGGACTGGTCGGATGAATGTGGAGCACCGCACCCTTCGCATCGGCGAGCTCGTAGAGCGGCCAGAAGCGTTTGTCCGCCAACGCCACGCCATTCACGTTGCTGAACAGCATCGCACCCGGCATCCGCAGGTCCTCCATCGCGCGTCGTAGCTCTCGCACGGAAGCGGCAGGATCGTTCAGCGGTAGCGTCGCGAGCGCCGAGAAGCGCGGCCGGCGCTCCGCGACGACCTTCGCGAATGCGTCGTTCACGAGCGCCGCCAACTTCGCCGCATAGGCGGGCGTTTCGACATGCGTCCCAGGGGTCGTCAGCGTGATCACCTGGGTATCGACGCCCTCCTTCTCCAGCACCCCCTGTCGATAAGCGATATCGCGATGTCCGGCGACCGCGACGTTGTAGTCTCCAGGATAGTGGATGTGCGGGTTCCCCTTGGAGTCCACCGTGACGTGGACGACGCTTTGTCCGGAGCGCAGCGCCTCGAGGTAGTCCGGCGGGTAGAAATGGTTGTGAACGTCGACGATCATGGTGAGCGTGTCAGGGAGAAGCGTCAGGAGGGGGTGAGGCGGTGCGGCGCGATGTCCATATCCAATACACGGGAAGACCCGCCGCCACGATGGCCAATCCACTCAGGCTCTCGAGCGGCTGCCGCACGATCTGATTGAGCACGATCGCCACCGACGAGAGCACGAAAATAGCCGGCAACACGGGGAATCCCCAGGCGCGATAAGCCGGGGTGTAGTCATCCCGGCGGCGAAGAAAGAACAAACTGGCCGCCATCAGCGCGAAGAAGATCCACTCGGTGTAAACCACGCGCGTGAAGAGGACGCGGTACGATCCGGTCAGCACGAGGATGGACGACCATATGGCCTGCAAAGCGATGGCGACGTGCGGCGTCCGGTAGCGCGGATGCACGGCACCCGCCCACGGAAAGAGGAGACCGTCCTGTGCCATCGCGAGATACACTCGCGGTCCGGCGAGGATGATCCCGGTCATTCCGCCCAGCGTAGACAGAACGACGAGCGCCGAAAGGACGTGGCCGCCGCCGGAGCCGAGCACGGCGTCGGCGAAATCCGCGGCGACGCGGGTCGATGACGTGACCTGCTGGAGCGGCAGCACGGCCAGGTACGACGCGTTCACCGCGATGTAGGCGACGGTGACGATGATCGTACCCAGAATCAACGCGCGAGGAATCGTCCGAGCCGGGTTCGTCGTCTCGTCCGCCGCGTACGTCACCATGTGCCAGCCGCCGTACGCGAACAAGCCGGCGATCATGGCCTCGACGAAGGCGTCGTAGGTCGGACGGGATGACGCCATCGCGGCGGAGGCGCTCGCGCCGTCATGCGTCGTCACGAAGGCGACGCCGAGGATGACGACGATGAGGATCGCCACGACCTTGACCACGGTGAAGAACGTCTGCAGCGCGCTGCCGTGCCGCACGCCGAGGTAGTTCACCGCCGAGAGCACGACGATGGCGCCGACGGCGGTCGCGCGCGTCCCTGCGTCTCCCAGGTCGACGAAGTGGCCGAGATATCGCGCGAACACGGTGGCGATGGCAGCGATGATCCCGCTGTGCATGACCCAGAACATCGCCCAGCCCCACAGATACGCGACGGCCGGCGAATACGCGCGCTTGAGAAAGACATAGACACCGCCGGTGCGCGGAAACGCGGACGACAGCTCCGCCGTGATCAGCGCGCCGACAAGCGTGAGCGCACCGGAAGCGGCCCAAACGAGAAGAACTCCGGTCACCGAGGGGACTGCGCCGGAAACCAGAGACGGCTGAACGAAAATGCTCGCGCCGATGATCGTACCGACCACCATCGCGGTCGCGCGACCCAGACCGATCGCGCGAACGAATTCAGTCACGATCTAGACGCGCTCGAGCAGAATGTTGCCGGCGAACCGCTTGTATTTCTCCTTCACGCGCTTGGGATAGAGCTGCATGACGAGTCGCCAGAACCACATTCCCGGCATCTGCCGGTTGAGCCTGCGGGCATCGTCCGCCGTGTTGCGGTAGGTGAGCTCGCGCCATCCGAAAGGGAGAAAGAACCTGGTATCGTTCTCCGGCGCGAACTTGAACGGCGCGTTGCCGCTGCGAAGGTTCTTTCCCCAAGAGCGTTCGCTGTACTTCAGCAGCATCGGGCTTCCGAGGTCCGAGAGCCACCAGCGGAAACTCGGCTGTGCATGGAGGTCCTTTGCCAGCTCGCCAACCTGTTCAGGCTCGAGGTAGATGAGCAAACCCTCGGTGATGATGAGGGCCTTCGTGGACTGCGCGCCGAGCTGAGAAAACAACGCACGTCGCTTGGGCACGTCGATCAGGTCGAGCATGACCGGTTCGTATCTGCAGCGGGGCCGCTCGTTCTTCATCTCCTCGACTTTGTGGCCGAGGATGCCGGGCAGATCGACGTCGACCCAGCGGAGATTCGCGGGGAGATCGAGTCGCCAGGGCCGGGCATCCAAACCCGCGGCGAGATTGAGCACGAGGTCGACGCCGGCGCGCACGCGGTCGATGATGATCTCATCCATGACCGCGGTCCGCACGATCATCGGCCAGGCGAACTGCTTTCCGCGCGGCATGCTGGCGACGATCTTCGCGCCCTCGGGTCCCGCGAGCCGCCGCGCGTACGGATCCCGGAAAATGGCGTCCGGCCGATCCGTTTCCATCGCCCGGTACTCGGCGACCCACCTGGCTGTGTCTGAGACGTTTTGGATCGCCATCAGCGTTCCAAGTTACTTCACGGAGCGCGTCTTCGCCTCCGTGACGCGGGCAACCGCCGCGGAGGTTGAAATTGTCTCAACGTTAGAGCCAGTCGCGGGGTATCATGATTAGGGGCCCCAAACACCGCGACACGCCTCCACTCATGCCGTCGTGCTAGAAGGACTGTTTCAACTCCTCTTCAAGTATCGTCCCGCCGTATTTGCTCAAGGAGAGCTGGCGTTCGGCGTCGCCGGTCCCATCGCGCTGGCGCTCGGCGTGCTCGCGGTGGTCGCGGTCGCGACGATTCTCAGCTACCGACGCGTCGGGATTCACAGCACCGGACGCGACCGGATCATCCTCGGCGTCCTGCGGGGCGCCGCGTTGCTATTGGTGCTGGCCTGCCTGGCCCGGCCGATGCTGCTGCTCTCGGCGCCAGTCCCGCAGCGAAATTTCGTCGGCGTGCTGATCGACGACTCGCGCAGCATGCAAATCACCGAGCCGGGTGGACGCTCCCGCGCCGACATCGTGCGGTCGGCGATCGGCGACGCGCCGCGGGCGGCGGGAGCAGGAGTGGCCTCGATCCTGCCGGCGCTCCGCGAAAAATTCCAGGTTCGCGTTTTCCGGTTTGGTTCGGTCGCCGAGCGCGTGAACGGCGTCGACAATCTCCAATTCAACCAGGTCGAAACGCGTGTCAGCGCTTCGATCTCGCAGGTGCGTCAGGAGCTCGACGCCGTCCCGCTCTCTGGACTCATCGTCCTCACGGATGGGGCGGACAACGCCAGCGATGCGATGGACGCGGAGCTGCTGTCGTTGCGCGCGCGATCCGTGCCGGTATTTACCGTGGGTATTGGGGGCGAACGGTTTCAGCGTGACGTCGAGGTCGAGCGTGTCGAGCTTCCGCGGCAGGTCTTAGAAGGCAGCTCGTTCGTCGCGAACGTCGTGATTCGCCAGCGCGGCTACGACAAGGAGCGCGTGCCCGTCGTGGTCGAGGACGAAGGCACGATCATCGCGCGCGAGGAGATCGAGCTGCCTCCCGACGGCGCAGCGGCTCCGGTGCGGGTGCCCGTGACCGTCCGGACACCGGGAGCCAGGGCGCTCCGGTTTTACGTTCCGCTCCAGCGCGGCGAGCTGCTTTCGCAGAACAACGAGCGGCGTGCTCTCCTCGATGTCAGACATCGGCGTGAGAAGATCCTGTACATCGAAGGTGAGCCGCGGTACGAGGTCCGCTTCGTCCGCGACGCGGTCGAGGCCGATTCCAATCTGCAGGTCGTCGTGCTGCAGCGGACGGCGGAGAACAAATACCTCCGGCTGAATGTCGACAGCGCCAGCGAGCTCGCCGGCGGGTTCCCGGTGACGCGCGCGGAGCTGTTCGGCTATCGCGGAATCATCCTCGGGAGCATCGAGGCAAGCGCATTCACATCGGACCAGTTGCGCATGCTCGCCGACTTCGTGAGCGTGCGTGGCGGCGGGATGCTGTTCCTCGGTGGCAGACACGCGTTCGGGGAGGGTGGCTTTGCCGGAACGCCGCTCGCGGACATCTTCCCGATGTTCGTGGACGGAGACGCCGTTCCCGATTCGCTGGCTCCCTTCAACGAGCTGAAGGTCCACGTCACGCCGGCGGGCATGGTGCATCCCGTGACGCAGCCCACGGTGTCGCGAGCGCCGGCGACGAGAGACAGCTCGCCGATCCAACGCGTGCCCGTCACCAGCGTCAATCGCGTGACGCGGCTCAAGCCCGGCGCAGTAGCATTGTTGGAAGGCTCCGCCGGCCGCTATCGCCAGCCGGTGCTCGCGTTCCAGCGATTTGGCCGCGGGCTCTCCGTCGCGATGCCGGTTCAGGACTCCTGGCTCTGGCAAATGCACGCGAGCGTGCCGGTCGACGACGCGACGTACCGGACGCTTTGGCGGCAGTTGCTGCGCTGGATCACCAGTGAAACCCCGGAGCGACTGCGCGTGTCGACGTCGGCGGATCGCGTGCGTCCCGGAGGAACTGTCACGATTCGCGCTGAAGTCTCGGACAGCAACTTCGTGAGACGCAACGACGCCCGTCTTGTCGCGCGAGTCCGCGCCCCGTCAGGAGCGGTGCGCGACGTGCCGCTCGAGTGGGTCGTGGATCGGGACGGAGAGTATCAAGCGACCTATTCATCGGATGAAATCGGCGTGCACACGGTCGGAGTGTCGAACGTCGCGCCGTCGGGTGCAGTGGGTGGAGGAGCACCGGCCGCGATGCAAGATTCATCGTTCGTGGCAGTGGCGGATCTCAACGCTGAATTCTACGGTGCGGAGATGCGCAAGCCGCTGCTGCAGCGCGTCGCGAACGAGACGGGAGGTCGTTTCTACACGCCGGAGACGATGCACACGCTTCCCGAAGACATCGCGCTCAGCAAACGCGGGGTCACGGTCATCAATCAAATGGATCTTTGGGACATGCCGGCGGTATTGGTGCTGCTGGTGGTGCTGCTCTCCGTGGAATGGGCATATCGGCGTCGGAGGGGATTGGCGTGATGCGTTGCGTGTCGCGGTTGACGCTACTGGTGTCAGTGCTGACGTGCGTCGCCACGGGCGCGGTGGCACAAACGCAGCTCGTCATCGTGAGCGGACTGGGTGGCGCGCCCAAATACTCGGCGGAGTTCGCCGTGCTGAGCCACACGCTCGCGCAAGCGGCCCGAGACCGCGCGGCTATCCCCGACTCCGCGATCATGTGGTTCAGCGAAAAGAGCGCGGTCAATTCGCCCTGGTATCGCGGAATCTCGCGCCGGGAGAACGTCGAACGCGCTTTCGCGACTTTGGCGGAGAGGCCAGACAGCAACGCGCAACTCGTGGTCGTGCTGATCGGCCATGGAAGCGGTGAGGGTGCCGAGACGCGCATCAGTCTTCCGGGTGCCGACCTCACGGCCGCCGACTTCGCGAGAATGCTGTCGCGCTTCGGGCAGCGTCCCGTGGCGTTCATCAACCTCACCAGCGCGAGCGGCGACATGGCGCAGATTCTTGCCGCGCCGTCTCGCGTCGTGATGACCGCCACCAAGAGCGCATTCGAACGCAACGAGTCGCAGTTCGCCCGTTTCTTCGTGGACGCCTTTGCCCGTGACGGCGCCGACGCCGACAAGGACGGCCGCGTCTCGCTGCTCGAGGCGTTCCGGTTCGCCGAGGCCGAGACCAAACGGTTCTATGAGAACGAAGGCCGTCTGGCGACGGAACACGCACAGTTGGCGGACGAAGGACAGCTGGCGAGGCGCTTTTACCTGGCAGCCGGCGGCCCCGGCGGAGGTGGGGCTGGCGCGTCCGACGCGCGTTTCAGCGCTCTGTATGCGGACCGATTCGCGCTGGACGAACAGATTCAGGCTTTGAAAAAGCGCAAAGCGGGAATGAACGCGGACGCGTACGAGCGCGAGCTCGAGCGGCTCCTCATCTCGCTGGCGCTCAAGACGCGCGAGATCAGGAAACTGGAGCGCGGATCATGAGGAACGTTCTCTTCGCCGGACTCCTGGCGATCGGGATGTCGGCCGCGGCGTCGGCGCAAAGCGACAGTCTCAATACGCGGCTCCAAGCGGCCGTCCAGAGATACGAACGGGGGGATCGAGTGGGTGCGAACGAGGAATTCTCCCGCTTCATCCAGATCTACAATGCGAACGCGGATCGTCTCACCAGTCGTGAGCTCGTCGCGGTCGCCATCGCCTGTTCCTATCTCGGGCGCCAGAATCCGCAGATGTTTCGTGACGCGTTGCGAGCGTTCGATCGGGCGGTCGCGAAGGATCCGGAGAACCTCGACGCCAGAGTGCGGCTGGCCGAGCTGTTCCTGGAGAAGTACAACAGCGCTGACGCGAAGCGGACGCTCGCGGCGGTCCTTTCGCGTGATTCGGCGTATGTGCCCGCACTGGTCGCCGAGGCGCGCCGTCGGGCCTTCGACGGCGAGCGCGGCGCCGATGCGCTGCTCGACCAGGCATTGTTGCTGCGTCCGGAGGACGTCGCGGCGCGGATACTTCGCGCGCGCTTCCTCGCCGACGCCGAAGGGTTCGCCGCGGCCACGCGCGAAGTCGACCGCGCGCTGAAGGCTGACCCTGCAGACGCGGAGGCGCTCGCGTTTGGCGCGGCGTTGCGACGCGTCTCAGGCGACGCGAACGGCTATGCCGACCTGGCGCGACGATACGACGCGCTGTATCCGAAGGAGGCCGGGGTCCAGGTCGCACTGGCGGAGTTGCTCAGCCGCGTGCGGCAGTATGCGGCGGCAGCGGAGGCTGCACGGGAGGGAACGGTGCGCGATCCGGGAAACTGGCGCGCGCACGCCCTGCTCGGTGTGAATCAGCTGCGGTTGGGCGAGATCGCGGGCGCCAAGAAGAGTCTGGAGGCGGCATTCGCCGGCGATCCGTTCGATATCTGGACGAAAAACACGCTCGACCTGCTGGACACGTTCAAGGACTACGACGAACTGACCACGCCGCGATTTCGCTTCGTCATCGAGAAGGCGGAGTCCGGAGTGCTCGCGCCGTACCTGTCGGAGCTGGCGGAACGCGCCTTCGCGACGTTTTCGACCAAGTATGGG
>Ga0070696_100000807_pt1 | contig 20137 bp, 20 predicted proteins | sample KBSK1253metaG_FD_65474 | JGI IMG/M metagenome (GOLD analysis project Ga0070696, IMG submission 65474) | Corn, switchgrass and miscanthus rhizosphere microbial communities from Kellogg Biological Station, Michigan, USA - KBS K1-25-3 metaG | ecosystem: Host-associated > Plants > Roots >... | reverse complement strand
CACTGCGGCCACAATTACCACCTTAGCTCTCGCCTTGCCGACTTTTGCGCAGTCGCATCAAGGTGGTGAAGCGAATTTGGTGTTGCCAAATCTCGATGATGTGACCTTCTTCAATGGAATCTCAGGTCACAACTTGCTCTTGTTTGGTATCGTGATCTGTGTGCTTGGCCTCGGCTTCGGCCTCGCCATGTACATGAACTTACAGAAGTTGCCCGTCCACCGGGCAATGCGCGAGATCTCAGAATTAATCTACGCGACGTGTAAGACGTACCTGACCACACAAGGCAAGTTCATTCTGATCCTGGAAGCGTTTATCGCCGTCGTGATCGTGCTTTACTTCGGCGTGCTCTCGGCTATGGAGCCGTTCCGCGTAGTTATTATTCTGCTGTTCAGCCTGGTTGGTATTGCCGGAAGTTACGGCGTCGCCTGGTTTGGCATTCGCGTCAATACATTTGCAAACTCACGCACCGCGTTCGCGAGTCTCGAAGGCAGGCCGTTTCCGCTTTACGCGATTCCGCTAAAAGCGGGCATGAGCATCGGCATGATGCTGATCAGCGTCGAGTTGCTGATCATGCTTTGTATCCTCTTGTTCATTCCCGGCGACTATGCGGGGCCGTGTTTCATCGGTTTTGCGATTGGTGAATCGCTGGGGGCCGCGGCGCTGCGTATCGCGGGCGGCATCTTCACGAAGATTGCCGACATCGGTTCCGACCTGATGAAGATCGTCTTCAAGATCAAGGAAGACGACGCGCGCAACCCCGGCGTGATTGCTGACTGCACCGGCGACAACGCGGGCGACTCAGTTGGACCAAGCGCTGACGGTTTTGAAACTTACGGTGTAACAGGTGTCGCGCTGATCACGTTCATTCTGCTCGGTGTTACAAATCCGACCGTGCAGGTGCAGTTGCTGGTCTGGATCTTTGTCATGCGCGTGATGATGATCGTCGCGAGTGCGCTTTCGTATTTCATCAACGACGTTATTGCGAAGGCACGTTACAAGAATGCTGCCACGATGAACTTCGAGTCGCCGCTGACGTCGCTCGTTTGGATTACTTCGATCGTTTCCGTCGTGATCACGTTCATCATTTCAAAACTGACGATTCCGACGCTCAGTGGCAACGACACACTCTGGTGGAAACTCGCGGTCATCATTTCCTGCGGCACGATCGCGGGCGCGTTGATTCCCGAACTGGTCAAGATTTTCACGTCGACCGAATCGCGTCACGTCCAGGAGGTTGTTACGTCTTCGCGAGAAGGCGGACCGTCATTAAACATTCTCTCCGGTTTGGTTGCGGGTAACTTCTCCGCCTACTGGCTCGGCATCAGCATCGTCGGCCTGATGGCGATTGCTTACTTCTTCACCAACCTTGGCGCTACTGCCGGACTCGGACTGGGTGCGCTGATGGTTGATCCAGTCGCGGCCCCGGTGTTTGGCTTCGGACTCGTTGCCTTTGGGTTTTTAGGGATGGGTCCAGTGACGATTGCAGTCGACTCATACGGTCCGGTTACTGACAACGCGCAATCGGTTTACGAGTTGTCGTTGATCGAGCAGATTCCGGACGTCGAAGCCGAAGTGAAGAAGGAATACAACGTAGACGTCAACTTCTCGCGCGCCAAACACCTGTTGGAAGAGAACGACGGCGCGGGCAATACATTCAAAGCGACAGCGAAGCCGGTGTTGATTGGAACGGCGGTGGTGGGCGCGACGACGATGATCTTCTCGATCATCATGGCGCTCACGGAAGGTCTGCGAGTCAACACAGAAGGTCTTTCCCTCCTGCACGCACCGTTTGTGCTCGGCATCATCACGGGCGGCGCGGTCATCTACTGGTTCACCGGCGCATCGACGCAGGCAGTTACGACCGGCGCTTATCGCGCGGTGGAGTTCATCAAAGCAAACATCAGGCTCGAAGGCGTTGAGAAGGCTTCGGTCGAAGACAGTAAGAAGGTCGTGCAAATCTGTACGCAGTACGCGCAGAAAGGCATGTTCAATATCTTCCTGACGGTCTTCTTTTCGACACTCGCGTTCGCGTTTGTAGAACCGTTCTTCTTCATCGGCTACCTGATTTCAATCGCGATCTTTGGTTTGTACCAGGCGATCTTCATGGCCAACGCCGGCGGCGCCTGGGACAATGCGAAGAAAGTTGTCGAAGTCGATCTGAAGATGAAAGGGACTCCGCTTCACGATGCGACGGTTGTGGGCGACACGGTCGGCGATCCGTTCAAAGACACTTCGTCAGTGGCGATGAACCCGGTAATCAAGTTTACGACGCTGTTTGGATTGCTGGCGGTGGAGTTGGCGGTTAGTTTGACGGCGCGTAATAATGGCGACACGACGTTGACGCACATTCTCGCCCTCGTGTTCTTCCTGGTGTCGGTTTTCTTCGTGTGGCGTTCGTTCCACGGAATGCGGATCGGCAGTCAGGCGCTCGAGCGGGCGCCGGTAGAAACGGAAGTTGTGAAAAGCGCAGCAGGAGACTAAACACAGATGAGCACAGAAGTAAGAGCGGATACTTTGATGGGAGCGGCGCTCGCGCCGCTCGATTCGACGCGTTCCGTGGGTCTGGTGATTGTTTTTAGTTTGTTCATCGCGGCGTGCGCGCAGTTTTCGATCCATATTGGACCAGTGCCGATCACGGGACAGAGTTTTGCGGTCCTCTTGACTGGCGCTTTGCTGGGGCCGCGTTTGGGCGCGGCCGCGGTGATTGCTTACTTAATCGAAGGCGCGGTGGGCTTGCCGTTCTTTGCGCCGGGCGGCGCGCCGGGCATTCTTCGTTTTCTTGGTCCAACTGGTGGTTATCTCGTTGCGTTTCCGGCGGCGGCTTTCATCACGGGCGCGTTTGCTGAACACGGTTGGGACAAGCGTTACCCCACTGCGGTGGCTGCGATGGCGATTGGTTCCGCAATTATTTTTCTTGCTGGTTGGACCTGGTATTCAGTGCTCACCAACACGCCGCCGGTTGCGGCTTTTAAACTCGCAGTGTTGCCTTTCCTGCCTGGCGACGTGATCAAGATCGCGCTTGCGGCCGCAGTGCTACCCACGGGTTGGGCGTTATTGAAGAAATGAATGTTTTGAAGGTCAGGTCGCACAACCGCGAAGAGCTGGTTGAGTTCACTGATCAAGTCCAGAAAAAGCTCACAGAGTCAGGCCGATGGTGGACGTGAGCGCCAGGTGATAATGAAGATAATTTAGCCGCAGATGAACGCGAATGAACACGAATCTGATCCGTGTTCATTCGCGTTCATCTGCGGCCAAATTCGTCAGGATTTCAGCGAACTTCTCGACGTCCGCTTTAGTCCTTTCCAGCGAACGCCTGCTGTCGAGGTAAGCAGTCCACGTCGGTGTTTGCGTGAGTGCCCTGGTCGTGTCCTCGTCGAGTACCTGGGCCATCACCGCGACTAGATCACTGACAACGCGCGTGTGTTCGAGCAAACGCTCGATAATCGAGTACGCAAGTTGCGCCTGTTGCAAATCGAGATCTTCAGTCATACCAACTGCCACGTATGAACGGCAATTCAGTGACGGTTGCCTGAACGTCGTCATCGACATTCACATTCGTACCCGGTTCGATGTGCTGGTAGCGAACGTAACCAAGTCCGATGTGGCCCAGTTTTGGCGAAACGGCTGCGGACGTTACCATCGCGCCCGGCTCCAGCGGTCGATCCGCCTTAAGCCCTACTAATTTCTTCGCAGGGTGGCCGCGATGTTTGATCCGCACGATGATCTCCTGACCAACGTAACAGCCTTTAGTGAAACTCACTGCGTCGTCGAGATTCGTCTCAGGGATTACGTTCGTCTCGTCCATGTCGCGACCGAAACGAGCGATGCCCGCTTCGATGCGCAGGATCTCAAAAGTCTCCTGGTCCACTAACTGCGCGCCCGCATCTTGTAACGCTTGCCGCAACTGACCGGCGCGGGTCGCATCAAACGCGAGATCAAACCCGTCTTCAGCCGTGTGTGTCGCGCGAATAATTGTTACGCCATCGTGCTCGCTGACTCCATTACGCGGCAGATCCGTGACGATCGTCTTCAAAACCTTTCCGACTATTTCGCCCGCCCGCAAACCTTGCAGCGAGAAGCTCGCGCTTTCATCCGTGACATCCGCGACCTTGAAATCGCCCGCCATCGTGAATCGCAAGATAGTTTTCAACACGGCATCATGCGAAGCGCGCTCAGTGTCGATCAGAAAACCATCTTTAAGACGTGCTATGCGAACGGCGCCGATCAATCGTCCCTGCACTGTTGGAAACACCGCCGGCATCCAACGATTCTCCGCCAACGACTTCACATCGTTCGTGACGAGGCCGTTAAGAAACATGGTCCCCTCCGAACCACTCACGCGAATGCACCCGCGCTCGGCCAGATCGATCAACCCCGCGCCACCATCACGAACTGCTGTGTATCCTGCTGTCATCTGTGAATTGCCTTTTTTACGACTTGATAATCCTGCAACTGCTCCGCCTCGCGGCGATGCGACGCCAGCACCTGCGGGCTCGGATGATAAATCGGCACGAGGACGCGCCCGTTCCAACTGTGTATTCGCGCCGCAGACTCTTTCAAGTTCAACTCATGATATTGAATGCGCTTTAGTGCTTCGAGCGCAACTGAACCCAGCGTCACGATTACACGCGGATCGACCAACTCGATTGTGCGTCGCAGAAACTCGGAACAGTTTTGCAACTCTCGTAGCGTTGGTTTGCGATTCGCGCCCGATTCAGAGCGCGGATTACAAAGAGCGGCGCTGGTGATGAAGATCTCCTCGCGTTTCAGGTCGATCGAATTCAAAAAACGATCGAGGTTCGCGCCCGATTGGTCGCCCGAGAACGGCACGCGCGTGCGGTCAGCGCCTTTTCGTCCCGGCGCTTCGCCGACAAACATTACGCGCGCGTCCGGCGAACCGTTGAGTTCGCTCAACACGGCCGTCCGGCCGCACATGGCCGGACACCGCGTACATACGGCTGCCTCACGCGCCAATTCCTTAAATAGTTTCGCTTTATTCAACTGTTAGTTCGCGCGTCACGATGTTGTAGTCGCCATTGCGATAGGGCCAACCGTCTGGTCCAATCAGTTCCAAACGAATTGTGTGCTTGCCGGAAGTCCAGCCTGTCAGCACGACCTGCTCCCAGCGATCGATCCACTTCATGTCTTCGTCATCAACAATATAACGAACGCGATACTCGCCGCCATCACCTTTCAGCTTCGCGTTGGCGAGTGAGAAGTCGATCACCACTTCCTCGCCTTCGTGAAAGGTCTTGCCGTTCGGCAGGTTGAAGATCAGCAACGGCTTTCTCGCATCTACTTGCTTATTCGCTTCATCAGGTTGGGCGCGAGTCTGTTGCGACGGTCTAGTCTCAACGCGTAACATCTGTCGCGGCGGCGGCGAAACAAATGTTGTCGCTGTTGTATGCGCGTTATCGTTGTTGGACGCACACGCTGCCGACATAAGTGCAAACAGGACCATCAATCCCAGCCGTTTTCTGACGTTGTTCATCAGACTTGCAGCATACACTATGAATAGAAAAATCCGCTTCTGCCTGATTACTCTAACCGTACTTGCCGCCATTACGTTTATCGTTGGTTGCGGAAGAAATACGACTCCGATCAGTGGCAGTTTTTCTCCTGAGACTCAGCCGCTGCCCGCCGGCCTCGCAGGTTATGAAGCAATGACGATTCCGGCTGACAATCCGATGACTCCGGAAAAAGTCGCCCTCGGCCGGCAGTTGTTTTTTGACGAACGACTCAGCATCGACGGCTCGCGATCGTGTTACTCGTGTCACGTTTGTGAGCATGGTCTAACTGACGGCTTACCGAAAGCGATTGGCGCGGGAAACAAGCAACTCACGCGCAGTAGTCCAACACTTTGGAACATCGGTTATCACAAAGAGTTTTACTGGGACGGTCGCAGCAATTCGCTCGAGGCGCAGGCCATGGCTGCGTGGAAGGGTGGCAACATGGGTGTCGGCGACAAGACCGGCGAGATCGCGGCGAAGATCAACGCGCTCCAGGGTTACAAAACGCAATTTCAAAAGGTTTTTCAGAGCGATGCGACACCGGAAAACATGATGAAAGCGATCTCAGCTTATGAGCGAACGATCATTGGCGGAAATACTCCGTGGGATCGCTACCGGGCGGGCGATAAATCAGCGCTGAGTCAGAGTGCTGAGCGCGGCTGGAATATTTTCCAGGCGATCAAGTGCAACAACTGTCATGATGGAATTTTGTTTACGGATCAGCAGTATCACAACATCGGGATCGGTATGGACCAGAAAGAGCCGGATCCAGGGCGAGGTAAAGTGACGAACAAGCCTGAAGACACGGGCGCGTTTAAGACGCCGACGCTGAGAGATATTGCGAAGTCAGCGCCGTATTTTCACGACGGCAGTGCGAAGACGCTCGAAGAGGCAGTCGACATCATGCTGGCCGGAGGCAAGCCGAACCAGTATCTGGACAAGAAGAACCTCGAGGCGCACAAGATCCTTCCCGAGCAACGCGAGGACGTGTTGAATTTCCTGCGGTCGTTGTCGGTCGACTGCACCTTGAGCAAACCACCACTTCCACAGAAATAGGACCACATAAAGTAAAACAAGTAAGGAAGAGGGGCTCGCCCCCGCTGCTAGATGAATTAATCCACAGCGGGGGCAAGCCGCCCTTCCTGACTTGTTGCCTCCAACAGAAGCGCTACGCGCGCGCGCTTTGGACACCGGTGATTTTCTTCAACCGGTTCTCGACCATGTCCCACGCGATATTCGAGAAGAACGCCTCGATGTATTTCGGTCGCTCGGCTGGTTTGTAGTCGAGCAGGAACGCGTGCTCCCAAACGTCCATCACGAGGATCGGATTGAATCCGGCAACGTTCCCGGTTTCATGCAAAGTGATCCAGTGATTTGAAATTCTGCCATTGGCCGGATTCTGGTAACAGATGGCCCAACCCACGCCGCGCATCTTCCCGATGCCAACGAAGTCGGCCTTCCAGATGTCGTAACTGCCAAACGTCGTTTCAGCAGCTTTCATAAACTCCGAGGTCTTCGTCGGATCGCCCGTGCCCCCGCCGCTCTGCAGATTGTCGAAGTAATACTCGTGCAGGACCATGCCGTTGTATTCGAACCCGAGACGGCGGGTCAGTTCCGAGTAGGCGGGCATTTCTTCCTGGTCCACGTTTCCGTCTTTGATGAATTCCGTAATGCGCTGGGTTAGGTTGTTAGTTTCTTTGACGTAGCCTTCATAAAGTTTGAAGTGCATTTCCAGGGTTTGATCTGAAATCCCCTTCAAGCCACTGAGATTGAACTGCCGAGCCTGATAAGAGCCTGTTGAACTCATAGAACCTCCTATTTAATTGTGCGGATGCTATGAAGACTATGACGAGGGTGTGCCAAATACGTTGTGAGGCTGGTGATTTAGTGTGGACGAATCGGCGATTTCCAATTGCCGATTGCCAATTTTGCGCAAATCGGCAATTGGCAATCGACAATTGGCAATGATTCTAATTCTTGCCGAGGATTATCCAATCGCCGTGCGACGTACCCATGAAGAGCAGCATCGGCAGTGATAGCCACGTGTTTGTACGCGAAGCGATAAAAGCCTGGCGTGCGAGTTCGGGTGGCGCCGCCGGACCGGTGCCGGCTGTGGCTGCGAGAATGCGTTTGTTGTTGGGCCAGATGATCCCCCAAACATTCAAGAGCATCACGATGCCATAAGTGCCGCCGATCCCGATCGAATACGACTTGTTACTGGCGAAGCTTTGACCGTTTACTGTCAACACAGACCCGAAGTACCTGACTAGTCCGTAGGTAAAAATCGCTACCAGTACGAACATCACGATCGCAAACACGCGACCGTCTTTTATCAGCGCTGGTACTTTCTTGATGATGAGAAACTCGATTACGAAAAGAACTATCGGGTAGCCTAACCAGGCAAACAATACATACGCGATACTAATGTGGCCGCCTCCGATCGCGTTGGCGTTATTCACGTCAGACGCGAGGATGTACATCGCGTAATAAGTCAGACCGACCAATACGGTGACCAACGCGCCCCAACGAAACCACCAGAGCGCTCGACCAAGCAGATCAGGATTGACCTTCTTCTTGGTGTCGGCATCGATCCCTTTCTGGAACGGAACGTTCACCAGATTGAAGAAGTAGAGCATGCCGATCCATGTGATTCCGGCTACGAAATGGAGCCAGCGCAAGACAATTCGAGCCAGCGCAGTACTGTCGGGCGCATGGAACACGTCCTGAAACATAGCCAGACTGATGGGGAGATGAGCAGTTGACTCAATTAGCATACGTCCTCCGAGTTGAGAGCCTGGAATTACTCGCGCAGATTACACCTAGACCAAGCCGTCGCGCAATCACTCATCTAATGGACGCGGACCAGGATCGATGCCACGCACGCTGGCCTGGTTGATTACGCGAACTTTCAAATCACTGTTAACGTGAATCTGGCAGGAGAGGCGAGTGTTTGGCGCCAGCTCCGACTCCATTGATAGTCGATTGCGTTCGAGTTCACCCATCTCACCCGGATCGCCCTCGAGAATCTCAACGCGACAAGTCGTGCAGCGCGCGTTTCCGCCGCAGCGGTGCAGGATATCGACGCCTGCATCTTCGATAGCGAGCACGAGTTTCTTTCCTGCTGGTGGTTCAGTTTCGACCAGACCGTTCGCGGTCTCTGCTTGAATTTTCGGCATGTATGGTTGCTCCTAATGTGACAGTAGTTCCAACTCCATGAATTTTGCGCCTTCGACCGGGTTCTGGCAGTACGGTGCAATATCGACAAACCCAAATGAGCGATAGAGTGCGATGGCTTTCTCCATCAATCCCGGAAGTGTGTCGAGTCGCATGTGCGTATAACCAAGCTTACGCGCTTCGTCAATGATCGTCTGGACCAGGTCGCGTCCGAGGCCATGCGAACGAAAGCCGGGACGAACAAAGAGTCGCTTCATCTCGCAGATGCCGGGCTCGAGTTTTCGCAGTGCTATGCAGCCGGCGAGTTCGTTGTTTTCAGTGGCGAGTAATAATAAACCATCAGGCGGCGCGTACTTTCCGGGCAGGCCTTTCAGTTCCTGATCGAAGTTTTGAAAACAGAGACTGATGCCTAGGCTCGCGGCGTATTCTTCGAATAGCGTGCGAGCGCTTTGGATATCCTGACTGCTTTTCGCGGCGAATATTTGCATACCACCTTGGATACGGTCAGTACCACCACGCGGTAGCGGGTGGGTCCGTTGATTAAATACGATCGTGAAGGCGCGTAGTTGACTCACCCGCTACCGCGTGGTGGTACTGACCGTGTCCAACGAGAGGTTTTAAACAACAACAGGAGACAGGATTGCTCCCGTCTCCTGTAGAAACTCATTCGCAAGGCAATCTTAGGCGGTAAACGAAGAGCCGCATCCGCAACTGCCGGTGGCATTCGGATTCTTAAAGGTGAACCCTGAACCCATCACGCCACTCACGTAGTCGATCTCGACTCCGTTCAGGTACTGCGCGCTGAACATATCCACGAACATGCGCACGCCCTTTTCATCGAGAATGAAATCGCCTTCACGCGATTGTTCTTCAATGTTCAAGCTGTACTGAAAACCAGAGCACCCTCCGGGTACAACTCTCACGCGGAGTCCTGATGTTTCGGGCAGACCCTCTTCGCCCGACATGAACTTCTTAATCTCGGTTGCGGCCGATTCAGTGACGTTGAGTGCCACGGTAGGCGCTGTAGTTGCTGACATCGTATCTAAATCCCTCTTCCTTCTTTCTAATTCGTCCGACCGTCTTTATCTTATTGCCCTTTACCCAAAACGACAAGCTCAGGCTTCATAGCTTCAATCGAAATCTGGCGCGCTACTTCCTCGGAAACTTTGCGGAACGCCTGCGCCTCTGGCAACTCGGGATGGCTGACAACTACGGGCACGCCTTTGTCGCCGCCTTCGCGCACTTCGATGCCGAGCGGCACGGAGCCGAGGAACGGCACGCTATAACGCTTAGCGAGTAGTTCGCCGCCGCCTTCACCGAAGATGTTGTAGCGTGTGCCGGTGTCGGGCGCGATGAAATAGCTCATGTTTTCGACGATGCCGAGCACCGGAATCGCGACGGTTTCAAACATTCGCAACGCACGACGCACATCTGCAATCGCGACGTTCTGCGGCGTAGTTACTAAAACTGCGCCCTGCACCGGGACGAGTTGAGCCAGCGACAACTGCACGTCGCCTGTTCCCGGCGGCATGTCGACGATCAAATAGTCGAGCTCGCCCCACTTCACGTCCGATAAAAATTGTTTTACAAGCCCGTGCAGGATCGGTCCGCGCACGATCATCGGCTTGTCGCCCGGTTGCAGCAGCGCCATCGACATAAACTTCACGCCAAACGCTTCGATGGGTATGAGTTTGTTAACGTCGACTTCCGGACGCGCTTCGCTCGCGCCAAGCATGATCGGAACATTTGGACCATAAACGTCCGCATCCATCAGTCCGACACGCGCGCCGTCGAGCGCGAGTGAAACTGCCAGGTTAACGGCAACGGTCGACTTGCCAACGCCGCCTTTGCCTGAAGAGACGGCGACGATATTGCGGACACCTTCGATCACGAGCTTCTCGCCGAGCCCGCGGCCCTTCGGAACCTCGGCGTCCATCGTCACTGCTACCGAAGTCACGCCCGGCAAGCCGCTCACGATCGACTTTGCGGCGCTTTCCATTTCAGCTTTGACGGGACAGGCGGGCGTGGTCAGCACGATGCGAAAGCTCACGTGGCCGCCGTTGATTTTGAGATCGCGGATAAAGCCGAGAGTGACGATGTCTTTGTGTAGATCGGGATCCTTTATCTGGCGCAGGCTGTCGAGGATGAGTTGTTCGTTCAGTTGTGTCATAGTGGTTTGCGATACTCAGATTCGAACAAGGAAGCGTATCTGATTAAAATTGTCTGCGCAACTCTGTGATCATTTCTTCAATCCGCGCAACGTGGGCGACGCCGGCGAGCCGGGTTTTACGGGGCGTTCTGCGTCGTTGAGTTGTGGCGCGCTCGTGCGCGTCTCGATTCAGGTGGATGAGGGCCATTTAATATCGGAGGCGAGATTCAGGGCGGCTGGTTGTGAGGTCTTGGTTGCGTCGGCATCGTTGTTAACCGAGCAAATCAGAGGCCTGACCACCGCCGAAGCGGCAGCGTTCGGACAGGACCCGGCTGCCTTATGCGAGCAGCTCGGCGCTGAGTCCAAAAAGTGTGTTGAGCTCGCATGCAACGCGTTGCTCGATGCGATACGCGAATACAGTAACGCTGCGCGCGACGATTGGGCCGGTGATGAAGCGTTGATCTGCACGTGTTTCTTCGTGTCGGAGCGGGCCATCGAACGTGAGATTCAAACTCGCGGGCTGACAACAGTTGCCGAAGTCACGAAAGCGTGCAACGCTGGTGCGGGTTGTGGGTCCTGTCACCAACTGATTCAGGAGATACTTGCGACAAATGATTTACCTCGATAACAACGCCACGACGCGTGTGGCGCCGGAAGTGCTCGACGCGATGCGACCATATCTTGGCGAGGTCTTTGGCAATCCTTCGTCAGCGCACACGCTCGGTCGCGAGATGAAGCGCGCGGTTGATCATTCGCGTGAACAAGTCGCGAGTTTGATCGGCGCTGCTGAGATTGACGAGATCGTGTTTACGTCGTGTGGTTCCGAATCTGATAACTGGGCGATACGTGGTGTGCTCGCGTCGCATCCATCTAAGAAGCACATCGTGACGACACAAGTCGAGCACGAAGCAGTTCGCAATACCTGCGCGGTGCTTGAGCTGGAAGGTTACGAAGTTACCTCGCTCGGTGTGGACCACAATGGCGCACTCGATCTCGATGGTTTACGCGCAGCCTTGCGGCCTGACACGGCGCTCGTCTCAATCATGCTCGCGAACAACGAAACCGGCGTGTTGTTTCCGATGGAACAGATCGGACAAATCGTGCGTGAAAGATCTGAGGCAGTGTTTCATGTCGACGGTGTGCAGGCTGTGGGCAAGATCCCGATCGATCTGAAAAACACGAGTGTCGATCTGTTTGCACTTTCCGGTCACAAGTTCCACGCGCCGCAAGGCATCGGCGCGTTGTACATTCGCAAAGGCACTTCATTGCCGTCGTTGATTATCGGCGGAGGTCAGGAGCAAGGTCGCCGCGCCGGCACGTCAGCCGTTCCGAATATCGTCGCACTCGGCGCAGCCTGTCGTCTCGCACTCGAAGACAATAGTCACGAGCTCATCGAGAAGCTGCGCAATCGTCTCGAAGACGAGATTCTGAAAAACATTCCGAACGCGCGTCTGAATGGTCCCGCGGATCGTTCGCAGCGTTTGCCAAACACGTCGAACATCTCGTTCGAATACGTTGACGGACAAAGCATCCTCACACACCTGGACCACGCGGGCATCTGCGTCTCGACCGGCTCAGCGTGTCATTCGTCGACTCACGAATCCTCCCCGACTCTGCGCGCCATGAACGTCCCATACACCGTCGCACAAGGCTCGATCCGCTTCTCGCTCGGACGCTACAACACTGAAGCTGACATCGATACAACCCTGCGCGTCCTGCCGGAAATCATCGCGAAACTCGTAGCCATGTCGCCTTACCACAAGGAGCTTGCGGCGCTAAAATAACTCCGTTAAGACTTATCCGCGCTGATGTCCTATACTATCTACGGCGACGATCACTTTTTCCGAAAGGCCTTAACTACAATCAAATGAGCACTGTTATAGAACCTCCTGTTCCGCATTTCGACAAGCATCACGAAGAAGTTGAGACCGTGACGATTCGCTTCGCGGGCGACTCGGGCGACGGCATGCAGTTGACGGGCACGCAGTTTACGAACACATCGGCCGTGGTCGGCAACGACATCTCGACGCTGCCTGACTTCCCCGCGGAGATTCGCGCTCCAGCCGGCAGCTTGCCCGGCGTCAGCGGATTCCAGTTGAATTTCTCCAGCCAGGACATTAAAACGCCCGGAGACCAGCCGAATGTCCTCGTTGCCATGAATCCGGCGGCATTGAAAGTCAACCTTCCCGATCTGGAAGAAGGCGGCACGCTCATCGTCAACACCGACAGCTTCACGGCTGAGAACCTGAAGTACGCGAACTACGCGGCGAACCCATTGGAGGACAACTCGCTCGCCGGGTATCGCGTTCACAAACTGCCGATCACGACGCTCAACATGAATGCCCTCAAGGGCAACGTGGAGCTCTCGCGTAAGGAGATCGATCGTTCGAAAAACTTCTTCGCCCTCGGCGTGCTCTACTGGCTCTACGACCGTCCGATGGAAAACACCCTGAACTGGATTCACGCGAAGTTTGCGAAGAACCCGGAACTAGCGAAGGCGAACGAGATCGCGCTGAAGACTGGTTACAACTTCGCCGACACGACCGAAGTCTTTACCACGCACTACACGGTGAAGAAAGCGAAGATCGCTCCGGGCAAGTACCGAAAGATCACCGGCAACGAAGCGACAGCAATCGGCTTTATTGCGGCGTCGCAGATCGCGGGTCGACCGTTGTTCTATGGTTCGTATCCGATCACGCCCGCTTCAGACATCCTGCACGAGTTGTCGCGTCACAAGGCTTTTGGAGTTAAGACTTTTCAGGCCGAGGATGAGATTGCCGCTGTTTGCGCTGCGGTTGGCGCTAGCTTCGCGGGTCAGATCGGACTGACCGGAACGTCCGGACCGGGCGTCGCCCTAAAACAGGAAGCAATCGGCCTCGCGGTGATGACTGAGTTGCCGCTCGTGATCGTGAACGTGCAGCGTGGTGGACCATCAACCGGATTGCCGACTAAGACCGAACAAGCGGATCTGTTCCAGGCTGTTTGGGGACGAAACGGCGAGTGTCCGGCGATCGTCGTCGCTCCGGCAACGCCCGCTGATTGTTTCCACATGGCGATCGAGGCAGTGAGACTGGCGTTCAAGTACATGTCGCCGGTGTTTTATTTGTCTGATGGTTATCTCGCAAACGGCGCGGAGCCGTGGGCGATTCCGGAGATCGATCAACTGCCGAAGATCGACGTCAAGTTTCACACCGATCCGGCGACGTTCATGCCTTACGCGCGCGATCCGGAAACGCTTGCGCGCCCGTATGCGTTGCCGGGAACGCCGGGTCTGGAACACCGCATCGGCGGTATCGAGAAACAGCACATCACCGGCAACGTCAACTACGATCCTGAGAATCACCATCTCATGGTCAAGCTGCGCCAGGAGAAAGTCGATCGCGCGGCGGCTGACATTCCGCTGGTCGAAGTGATGGGAGAGCCCAGTGGAAAAGTTCTGGTGCTTGGCTGGGGTTCGACTTACGGTTCGATCAGTTCGGCGGTTGAGAGAATGCAGCGTGAAGGAAAGAGTGTTTCAGCGGCGCACCTGCGCCACCTGAATCCCTTCCCGCGCAATCTCGGTGAAGTGCTGGCTGGTTTTGAAACTGTGATTGTTCCGGAAATGAACCTGGGCCAACTCTGCACGATGATTAGAGCGAAGTATTTGGTCGATGCGGTGCCGTTTTCGAAAGTCAAGGGACGGCCGTTCCAGATTCGGGAGATTGTCAGAAAGGTTGAAGAGTATTTGTGATGTTACAGCGTTCCTCACACGCACACGTAAGTAGGAGTAAGAAGATGAGTGCTACCTCAACAGCGTTAATGACCGCCGAGGAGCTAATGCAGCTTCCGGACGATGATTTGCGCCATGAACTCATTAACGGAGAACTTATAACAATGCCAGTACCCCGACTTCCTCACGGCCGGACTGAAGCGCGCCTTAGTTCGTATCTTATGCAGTTCGTTTTGAATCATGATTTAGGTGAAGTTTTTACAAATTCCGGTTTTCAATTGACTTGGAATCCGGACACTGTTGTCGGACCAGACATTGCTTTCGTCTCGAAAGAGCGGCTGGAACAGGCGGGAGACGTCACAGGTTACTGGCAAGGCCCTTCCGACCTTGCAGTGGAGATCTACATGCCGGGATACCGTCCGGGCAAAGTAAGCGAAAGAATCTCACGGTTGTTTAGTGCGGGCACGAAACAAGTCTGGATCGTACATTTGAAGCACCGCACCGTAACGATCTACCGATCAGAATCAGACGTCACAATGTTTTCAGGATTTGATTACCTGGAAGCGCAAGACATGTTTCCCGGTTTTCGGATCTCGCTCGACAAGATCTTCGGCCCAACGCCGGGAACAGTTAAAGAAAGCAAGTAGATTGATGGTTACCCACCCAAAAAATCTCGAACGAGAAAGGTCAGTGCCTGAGGTTTATGCCGAGGGACTGCGCTACTTTATGGGTGAAGGCACAATCAATAAGACTTTGATACAGCTTGCAAATGATCTCGAGCGGCGTGGGATCGATTACATAGTCATCGGCGCTATAGCGTTGCTGGCCCATGGTTATCCACGTTTCACGGAAGACATCGATCTGGTGATGACCAGTGAAGGTTTGCAGAAGTTTCATGACGAGCTGGTTGGCTTGGGTTACACACCGGCGTTTTCCGGCGCAAAGAAACGATTGCGTTCCACAACCGACGGTGTGCCGATCGAAGTCATGACTACCGGCGAGTTTCCCGGCGACGGAAAACCGAAGCCGGTGAGCATGCCGCGTCCGAATGAAGCTTCGATTGAAATCGATGGAATCAAATTCGTCACGCTTGGAAAACTGATCGAGTTGAAACTCGCGTCAGGAATTTCAGCGTCCGACAGGTTGAAAGATCTCGCTGATGTGCAGGAGCTAATCAAGATTAAACAACTCGACGCGGATTTCGCTCTCAAGCTCGATCCGTACGTCCGAGCAAAATATCTGGAGTTGGAAGCAGCAGTCAGAAATAGTGAGTCGAATCAGGAGAAATAATGAGCACACAGAGTAACGGTCATGGGAATGGAAATGGAAACAAGTCATTCGCGGAAACGGCAGTGTCTGCCGAAAGCGATACCGGTTCGGCGGTTTCGGGCAGAATCGCGCCGCCCCCGGGACAACTGAAGAAAGCCGACTTCGTTTCCGATCAGGAAGTGCGCTGGTGTCCGGGTTGCGGCGACTACGCGATTCTCAACAACGTGCAAAAAGTGATGCCCGAGCTTGGCATTCCGCGTGAGAAGGTGGTTTTCGTGTCCGGCATCGGCTGTTCGTCTCGCTTTCCGTATTACATGAACACCTACGGCTTTCACAGCATTCACGGCCGCGCGCCCGCAATCGCAACCGGCATCAAGTGTGCGAATCCTGAGCTCAGCGTTTGGGTGATTACCGGCGACGGCGACGCGTTATCGATCGGGGGCAACCACTTCATCCACGCCATCCGTCGCAACCTCGACCTCAATTATATTCTCTTCAATAACCGCATCTACGGTTTGACGAAGGGCCAGTACAGTCCGACTTCGGAGTTTGGCAAGAAGACGAAGTCAACGCCTTCGGGAACGATCGACTACCCGATCAACCCACTCTCACTCGCGATCGCGAGCGAGTCGACTTTCGTCGCGCGCTCGATCGACATCGACGTCAAACATCTCGGCGTGATGGTCGAGGCAGCAGCGAAACACAAAGGCATCTCGTTCATCGAGGTCTACCAGAACTGCAACATCTTCAACGACGGCGCCTTCGACTATTTCGCGGAACGAACAGTCCGCTCCGATCGCGTTCTCTATCTCGAACACGGCAAGCCGATGGTGTTTGGTAAGAACCGCGAGAAGGGCATTCGCATGAACGGTGCGCTGCCGGAAGTGGTCACGATCGGTGAAAACGGAATCACCGAGAACGACATTCTGGTACACGACATCTATTTGAAGGATCCGTCGGTGGCGTTCATGCTCGCGCGAATGGAGCAGCCGGAGTTCCCGCAGCCGGTCGGAATCTTCAGAGCCATCGAGCGACCGACTTACGAAGACATGATGACTGACCAGATTCAGGTCGCGGTGGCGAAGTCGGGCCTCGGCAGTCTCGAGAAACTGATTAACAGCGGCGACACCTGGGTCGTCGAATAAATCTGCAGCAGAGATAAACACGGATGACGCAGATCAGACCTCTGATCCGCGTCATCCGTGTTTTAAAACCTCTTTCTCACCTCAGTCGTTCAGCGATTATCGAAAAACCAGCCGCGGATAAAAACAAATAACGCTGATTAAAACCGAAAACCAACACTCGTCACGAACTGAAAGTTGCGCGTGGTTCGTGATGGCAGCGTAAATGGCACGAGGCTGAACGTGCTTGTTGCTGCATCAAATGCAATGACCTCCACGGGACGAGGGCCAAAGTGAATGATCGTGTCGCCGGCGTCAAAGCGCGTGACGAGATGCTTTGAAGGATAGAACTCCACTACACCGCCGACGTCAGTGGCGAAGCTGGTTAATCGTTCGGGAAAGAATTGAAACGGAAACCCGGTGATCGATGGCGCCGGCCTCAACGTAAATTGACCACGGCTGAAACTAACGACACCGGGCCGCGCTTTCCCGAAGATCCCCCAGTGCTCAAATCTTTTCCCTATCTTCACGCCGCCGAGTACTTCCGTAACGTTTCCATTGTTGCGGCAGGAACTGCATTGCCTCGGAAAGAAATAACCAGCCGTTTCGAGGCTAATCATACGGTTCAGATTGAACGTAAACCGGGCGCCGCCTCCGGGACTGGTTCCAGTCCCACTGAAATCTTCTCGCTCAAGTGTCGTAAACTCCGCCGCGACTTCAAACTTCGGCGTTTCTGTTGACTGCGCTTGCGCTTGCCACTGCAATAAAAACACGCTGAGTATCGCGATCAAGAAACGAGTCTTGTTCATTTGCATCTCCTTAAGGTTGTTTAGGCACACACCTATCGCTAGCTCAGCCAACTGCTGCTTGCTGAGGCTTGGGTTAGTTAACTAAGTACAGAGGAGACTTTGCCGTGGGGAGTTAGGGACTCTTCGGTAAAAGGTTTTCCATGTTGTCAGCACCGCCAACCATCACTCGCTGTGGTCCAACTGCGGTGCTCCGGGTGTTATCGGATTTCGGCATCGTGATGTTCAGTGTTGCGCCCTGGTTCGCAAGTGCATCTTCGATCTTGTTAAAGACGCTGCGAGTTCTCGGCGCGGGGCGAGGTTCGGAATCTTCCGCGCTGAACAGCGGAGTGTAATTGGCATCGCGCAACACCCAGAGGTTCCATGTGCCGCCGCTGGGCAAAATGGAATCGCTGGAAACCCATTCGTAATGTTCATCGTCGATCGTGAACGCGATCCTGTTCTCGTCGAGAACCGCGACCTTCGCGAAGTCGTATCCGTCGCGCGGCACGAGTGAAAAAATGAAACGGCCGCGACCCGGAATGTAAAGCCACAGCAGCGCGCCTGTACAGCCGATGCTCGACTTACTCTTGCTCACTTCATTGCCGTTGAGCAGCAGGCTGTATTTCTTTACTCCCAGAGCCACCGCATCAAGCGTGAAGTCTTTCGGCACTGCTTCGAGATGACTCTCGCGCAGCCGCGTGCGATCGAATGTGACACTGACAACGTCGACTATCTTCGCGCCCGATTCGCGATTGACGAGCAGCTCGAGTGAAACTGCATCGCCGTCGTCGAGCGTTTGTGGGGTGGTCGACTTTGGGAACGTTGCAAAAGTGCCTTTTAGAAAAGTCCTGCGAAACGCTTCATCAGCAGGCAAAACCGCGACGCTAAACTTCTTCGTGATCGGATCGGCGCTGATCCACAAGTCGTAACCAAAGACGACGTTTTGCTGCGCGTCCGTGAGCACGCGATGAATAATCCGATTCTCTCCCGCGAGGGCCTGCGCGTAGAGCAACGTGGCAAGCGAGTTGCCATTCGCCGGCATTTCGCTTCTGAACGCCACGAAACCGCCGTTAGCAAGCTGCAAAACGAGCTGGCGCTTCGCGGGATTCTGGGCCAGGGCGGTGAGTGCGAAGGCCTGGATGCAAAGCAGAAGGATCCAGATCTTACTTCTCATTTGGCGATCCTCCTTTGATAACAGTGAGTTTTACTTCATCAGTGGGCTTGAACCCGTTTAGAGTGTCTTCAGGTTGAGGTTTTTGCGAACGCGCAACGATGCTTTCTACAGTTGGACCAGTAGCAGCTCGTTTCGAGGGTTTCGAAACTCGCCGGCGATCTCGATAAACAACTTCAGTGACAACCTTCTCCTGGACCACTGGAACTTCCACCGGCACGTGGATGACGACCGGAGTTTGTTGAGCCGGCTGACGACCTGCTCGAATAGCAAAGAAAGCCAACAGCAAACCAACGGCGAGCACTGCAACGCCGAGCGGTACGGGAAGCGGCGATAAGAAAGTTTTCACGCAAAGGCGCAAAGGTTGACGCAAAGACGCAAAGACAAAGCCGAGGCCCGGCTTAACTTCTTCTCTTTGCGCCGTTGCGTATCTTGGTCTTTGCGCCTTTGCGTGAAACCCTTCTCTCGCGTCTGTGAGTCGTTGCCGGAGTTGTGCGTGATAACCCGTCCAATAGCTCTCGGCGGGCATGCCAGTCTCGCGCACTCGGGCCGTCATACGCAGTGTTGCGGCCAGCGATTCGAATTCGGCCCGGCATTCTTCGCACTGGTCCAACACTCTTTCGGCGCGACCATCTCCATCCAAAAGGAGCTCTGTCAGGTGTTCTCTGGTTTCTTTGCAGTTATGCATTAACAACTCCATTCAATACTCGCCATTCAGTATTCATTCGCCAAACTCGTGAGTGTTTCTGCCGTTTCCGTATCCGGCGAAAGTTTCGCGCGCAGCTTCCCGATCGCACGCGATACGCCTTTCTTTACTGTTCCAGTGGAACAGTTCATTGCGTTTGCGATCTCTTCGTACGACATTCCTTCGTAATGGCGAAGTAGAAACGAGAGCCGCTGCGAAGGCGTCAACTCAGCCAGCGCGCTGACGACATTCTCAAAAAGCAACTTGTTATAAAGATTCTCCGGTGAAGACGATTGAGCTTCGAAAGACGTTTCCGAGTCGATCTGGACCAGTTGTACGGCCGTCGTTTGACCGTTGCGCCGGAAGAAACTCGAGCGACGATGATTCAAGAAGGCGTTGATCGTGATCCGGCGGAGCCAGGTGTAGAACGACGCGTCGAAACGAAACGATCCGAGCGCCTGGTACGCTTTTAACCAAACCTCCTGTGAGAGATCTTCCGCGTCCTGAGCGTTGCGGCAATAATGCGAGGCGAGCAGATAAATGCGACGCGCGTAGCGTTC
>Ga0070696_100000806_pt1 | contig 20145 bp, 19 predicted proteins | sample KBSK1253metaG_FD_65474 | JGI IMG/M metagenome (GOLD analysis project Ga0070696, IMG submission 65474) | Corn, switchgrass and miscanthus rhizosphere microbial communities from Kellogg Biological Station, Michigan, USA - KBS K1-25-3 metaG | ecosystem: Host-associated > Plants > Roots >... | reverse complement strand
CGAACGTCACCCGGTGACCCGCTGACGGGCAGCGGCGCCCACCACCAGCCACGGCAGGAGCAACCAGCGTGAGCACGCACGACGACCGGTCCGGCACACGCCCGACCGGACCTCTCGTGATCGCGGTGGACGGTCCGAGCGGGTCCGGCAAGTCGACGGTCTCGCGCGAGGTCGCCCGGCTCCTGGGGCTCGCCTACCTGGACACCGGTGCGATGTACCGGGCGCTGACCTGGTGGTGCCTGCGCTCCGGCGTCCAGCTCGACGACCACGACGCGGTCGCCCGCGCCGCGCGCGAGCTGCCGCTGCGGATGGGCACCGACCCGGCCGGCCCGAGCGTGCACGTGGACGGGGTCGACGTCGGCGCGCAGATCCGCACCACCGAGGTGAGCGAGCAGGTCAGCTCGGTGGCTACGAACCTCGACGTCCGGGCCGTGCTCCGCTCCCGCCAGCGCGAGCTGATCGCCGCCGACCCGCGAGGCACCGTGGCCGAGGGCCGCGACATCACGACCGTCGTCGCCCCGGACGCCGACGTGCGGGTGCTGCTGACCGCCAGCGAGCGGGCCCGGCTGGAGCGCCGGACCCGCGAGCTGCACGGGTCCGTCGACGAGGCGGGGCTCGCGGCCACGCGCGACCAGGTCGTGCGCCGCGACCGCGACGACTCCACCGTGAGCCAGTTCACGGTCGCCGCCGACGGGGTCTGCACGATCGACTCGTCCTCGCTCAGCCTGCAGGAGGTCGTCGCCGCCGTCCTCGCGCTCGTCGAGGAGCGGACCGGACGGCGTCCGGACCCGGTCCACGCGTGAACGACACGGCCAGCGACAGCGGCTCGACGGGGTCAGGCGCCGCGCGTCGCGCGAGCTACCTGGCCCCTGACGGACGGCGCGCCGCCGTCGGGCGGGCGGCGTGGCGCGCGGTGTTCCGCACCTTCTACCGCACGCAGATCGTGGATGACCACCTCGTGCCCGCGACCGGCCCGCTGATCATGGCGGCGAACCACTCGGGGCTGATCGATGGACCCGTGGTGATGGGCCTGGCGCCGCGGCCCGCGCACTTCATGGTCAAGAAGGAGATGTTCCACGGTATCTCCGGGGTGATCCTGCGGGCGGTCGGCCAGATCCCGGTCGACCGCACCGTCGCCGACCGGACCGCCATCGGCACGACGCTGGCTGTGCTCGCGCGAGGCGACGTCGTGGGCGTCTTCCCCGAGGGCAGCCGGGGCGCCGGGGACGTGGCTGCCGTGCACGCCGGCGTGACCTTCCTGGCGCTGGCGAGCGGCGCCCCCGTGGTCCCGGTCGCGTGCCTCGGCACCCGGCCAGAGGGCGGCGGCCCCGGGCGGCTGGTGCGGCCGTTCAGCCGGCTGGCCGTCGTGTTCGGCGAGCCGTTCGCGCTGCACGCACCGGCGGGCGTGCCCCGACGAGAGGCCAACCGGCTGCTGACCGAGCAGCTGCGGCAGCGGCTGGCCGCCCACGTGCACGCCAGCTCGGCCCGCACGGGCATCCCGCTCGTGGGTGAGCACGGCCCGGCCCCGCACGACGCCAACCCGCTGCGCGCCCGCACCGTCGCGGACACCGACGACACGCCCGTGGAGGACACGCCGTGAGTGACGACAGGCCCGACCTGCCGGGCGTGCAGCCCGTCGAGCCGGGCGACGGCTCACCGACGATCGGTGCGGACCACGGCGGCGCCGGCGTGCCGACGTCCGATGCCGATGCCGATGCGGAGCGGATCGCCGCCAGCCTGAGGTCGGGGCTCGACGACTACGACCTCAGCGACTCCGACCGCGCACTGCTGACCCAGGCCGAGGCCGGCGGTCTCGACGAGGCCGTCCAGGGTCCGCTGCCGGTGCTCGCGGTCGTCGGCCGCCCCAACGTGGGCAAGTCGACCCTGGTCAACCGGGTGCTGGGTCGGCGCGAGGCCGTCGTCGAGGACGTCCCGGGCGTCACCCGCGACCGGGTCGCCTACGAGGCCGAGTGGGCCGGGCGCCGGTTCACGGTGGTCGACACCGGCGGCTGGGAGCGAGACGCCCGAGGGATCCACCTGCGGGTCGCCGAGCAGGCGGAGATCGCGATCGAGCTGGCCGACGCCGTGCTGTTCGTCGTCGACGCCACGGTCGGGTCCACCGACACCGACGAGGCCGTCGTCAAGGTGCTGCGTCGGGCCGGCAAGCCGGTCGTGCTCGCGGCGAACAAGGTGGACGACGCGCGCGCCGAGGCTGACGCCGCGATGCTGTGGTCGCTCGGGCTGGGAGAGCCGTACCCGGTGTCGGCCCTGCACGGGCGGGGGAGCGGCGACCTGCTCGACGCGTGCCTGGCCGTGCTGCCGCAGGTCTCAGCGGTCGGCGGCGCCTACACCGAGGGCGGCCCCCGGCGGGTGGCGCTGGTCGGCCGACCCAACGTCGGCAAGTCGAGCCTGCTCAACAAGCTGGTCGGGCACGAGCGCGTGGTCGTCGACGACGTCGCCGGCACGACGCGCGACCCGGTGGACGAGCTGGTCGAGATCGGCGGGCGCGCGTGGCGGTTCGTCGACACCGCGGGCATCCGTCGTCGCGTGCACCAGACCCGCGGCGCCGACTTCTACGCCTCCCTGCGCACCCAGACCGCCCTCGAGAAGGCCGAGGTCGCCGTCGTCCTCGTGGACGCCGGGGTGCCGATCACCGAGCAGGACATCCGGGTGGTGCAGCAGGTCATCGACTCCGGCCGTGCCTTGGTCATCGCCTACAACAAGTGGGACACGACCGACGAGGAGCGCCGGTACTACCTGGAGCGCGAGATCGAGACCGAGCTGGTCCAGGTGCCGTGGGCGCCGCGGGTCAACGTGTCGGCGAAGACCGGCCGCCACCTGGAGAAGCTGGTGCCGGCGCTCGACGCGGCCCTGGAGTCGTGGGACAGCCGCGTGCCCACGGGTCGGCTCAACGCGTTCCTGGGCGAGCTGGTCGCGGCGCACCCGCACCCGTTGCGGGGCGGCAAGCAGCCCCGGGTGCTGTTCGCCACGCAGGCGTCCACCCGCCCGCCGCGGTTCGTCGTCTTCGCCAGCGGCTTCCTCGAGGCCGGCTACCGCCGGTTCATCGAGCGGCGGCTGCGTGAGACGTTCGGCTTCGTCGGCTCGCCGATCGAGCTGAGCGTCCGGGTGCGGGACAAGCGCCGCCGCTGACCCAGGGTCGTCGCGGCAGAGCTGGGCAGAGGTCATGCAGCGCCTTGGCTACTGCGCCTCGACCGGGTCTCCCCGCGACTCGGTACAAAGGGCGTGTCCGCGGCTTGGCATCGACACCAAGCCCTAGGACCAGCGACCACGTCGTCTACCTCCTGCCTGCTGCCGTCGTGTGGCCTGGCGAGCATCTGCATGCGTGCCTACCGGCAGTACCGGGTCGCGAGGCTGACCACCTGACCCGTGTAGGATTCCGCGGTAGCACCACGGGCTGTGGCGCAGCTTGGTAGCGCGTCTGACTGGGGGTCAGAAGGTCGCAGGTTCAAATCCTGTCAGCCCGACATTTGCGGATGTCTGAGGACATTCCGGACGGCCGAACCCCTGAGGGTTCGGCCGTTCTTGTGTCGCGACCGGGCAGCTATGAGCAGCGCCGACATGGTCTTCCACACGACCATGCCGGGGCCTTCTTTCGCCGGGCAGCACCGGGCATGACAGATGTCACGGGTGCGTGACGCAGGGTCACCAGAGGGCCCCTGAGCCCGGTCGCCCAGGCCGATTTCATGACGGACCGTCGCATTCCTGGGTCAATCGTTATTGTCCCGTGATATCCCTTGCCTCCTGCGGTCGGGCTTGAGAGTGATGCCCTGCTCTGTACCAATCCGCTCCACCCGCTGGCAGCGCTCGGCGACCATCCGTGGCCGTCGCTTCGCAGCTCCGACCAGGAGGTACGACTGTGCAGCTTCACATCAGACGACGCTCATTCAGTGCAGCGCTATGCGGTGCGATGTGCCTGGCCCTGCTGGGGGTAGCCCCGTCCGCCTCGGCCGCCGATCCCGGAGTCCCGGGCGATGACACGATCACGCTGCCGATCAACGACAGCGAGGCCGGCGGCACATACGACCAGGACTTCACTCGCGTCTACGCGGGTACGACCCAGGACGGCACCCCGGTCTACATCTACGTTCCCGCGGGAACGCCGCTCGACGGCGGCGGGCCCACCGGTGTCGACAGCCTCGACCCGGCGTTCGACCACAACCCGGGCGACGCGTTCGTGCCCTGCGCCTCCACGGACGCTGCGGACTACACGCTGACGCAGGCCGAGATCGACTACCTGGGCGACCAGCTCTCTCACCAGGTCGTCGCCGTGGACGAGGAGCACTTCGGCGCTATGGACGCGGCCGAGCCGTCCGATCCGGCCAGCGACTCTCTGGTCATGGTGGTCTACAACGTGCAGGACGCGAACTACTACGACTGTGCGGAGACCACCTACACGGCCGGTTACTTCGCGCCCGACTACATCGACTCGTCCGGCATGAACGTCATCGTCGTCGACGCTTTCGACTGGGCGAACCGGGTGGGGCCGGACGACTCGCCCTGGCGTGACGACGACCCGACGAACGACCAGGCGACGCTCTACGAGGGCGTGGTCGCTCACGAGCTGGAGCACCTGCTGCACAACTACAGCGACCCCGGCGAGCTGTCGTGGGTGGACGAGGGGCTGGCGGACTTCGCCATCTTCCTCAACGGCTACGACGTCGGTGGCTCGCACCTGACCTACGAGCAGGTGTTCTACGCCGACACGTCGCTGACGCGTTGGGGCGGCGGCCTGCAGAACTACGGCGCTTCCTACACCTTCTTCCAGTACCTCTGGGAGCAAGCGGGTGGCAACGGCGACGGCACGTACACCCCCGACCTCCAGTACGACGGTGCGGGCGGCGACAGGCTGATCAAGGCCATCTTCGAGGAGCAGGCCGACGGCATGGCCGGCGTGCAGAACGCCATCGACACCTTCAACGCGGCCTCCACCACGGACCTGCGCTCGGCCAAGGAGCTGTTCCAGGACTGGGCCGTCGCGGTCTACCTCGACGACGAGGGGTCGGACCGGTTCGACGTCAAGGCCGTCGACTTCGGTGACCCGCAGTTCACGTCGTGGACGATCGACATCGCCGACGAGCTGTTCTGGTCCGGTCGCGGCAGCAACCAGGGCGCTCAGCCGGACGCCAAGTGGGAGCGCCGCAAGACCGGTCAGGACCCGACGGCCGTGCCGTTCGGGATGCAGGTCGAGCGGTTCCGCAACCCCGGTCCGACCGTGAACGTCGACTTCGCCGGCGACCCGATCACCCAGGTCGCGCCGCACACCGGCGACACGCACTGGTACGCCGGGTACGAGAGCCAGTCCGACAACGTCCTCGACGTCGACGTCGCCGGTGAGGCCACCTCGCTCGACTTCTGGAGCTGGCACTTCATCGAGGAGGGCTGGGACTTCGGGTTCGTCGAGGCTCTGGTGAACGGTGAGTGGGTGACGGTCCCGGTGGTGGACGACTCCGGCCAGGTGGTGTCCACGAACGATGACCCGCATGGCAACAACACCGAAGGCAACGGCATCACGGGCACGTCCGGCGGCGTGTACTTCGTCGACGACCCGGTGTACGTGCACCTGACGGCGCAGCTGCCGGACGGGGCCACCGACGTGCGGTTCCGGTACTCGACGGACGCTGCCTACCTCGACACCGGGTGGTTCGTGGACGACGTCATGGTGAACGGGGCTGCGGCCACGGTGAGCTCGGCGTCCGGCGAGTGGTTCGAGACGACCGGCATCCAGGACAACAACTGGACCGTGCAGGTCGTCGCGAGCTGCGACCTCACCCCCGGCGCCGCGACGGAGGGTGAGATCACGGACGAGGCCGGCAACCACGTCTACCGGCTCGAGGGCGACCAGATCACGTCGACCCGGTTCGACACCAGGTGCGCCAACGGACCGAACAGGGACTTCGCGACCATCGTGTCGAACCTGCCGACCGGTGACCTGACGGTGCTCAACGCCGACTACGACCTTCGGGTGCGCAACGCAGGCGGCACGAAGCTGTGAGGCCCGCGGGGCACGGCCCCGCGTGAGCTGACGCCGGCGGTGGCTCGGGGGGACCGGGTCACCGCCGGCCGCTGCCCGCTACCGGCTCCGCGGGCGGAGCGGGCAGGTCACGAGGTCTCCTCCACCCACTCGAGGAGGTCGCCGGGCTGGCAGTCGAGCACCCGGCACATGGCCTCGAGCGTGCTGAAGCGCACGGCCTTGGCGCGGCCGTTCTTCAGGACCGCCACGTTGGCCGGTGTGAGGCCGACCCGTTCGGAGAACTCGCCGACGCTCATCTTGCGTCGGGCGAGCTCGACGTCGATGCGCACGACGATGGGCATCAGATGACCGCTTCCATGTCGGCCCGCAACGTCGTGGCCTGCCGCAGCAGGGCGCGCATCACGACCATCAGCAGACCGAGGACCGTGATGCCGGTCAGCAGGAGGAGCAGCAGCATGGGTGCCCCCGGATCGTCCGCGGTGAACCCGACATACAGGAACACGGCGAGCAGCGTGGCCCACGCGGCGGCGATCGCCCACACGATGCCGTCGACCCACGTCAGGGCGGCTGGGGTGAAGATGCGGTCGCGCCTGACCAGGGTGAGCAGCCGCCAGGTGCAGACGATGACGACCTGCACGCAGAGCACCCAGAACACCGTGACGGCCGTCGCGGGCCAGCGCAGGTCGGCGAGGTCCGGCGACTCCTTCGCCATGTAGGCGAACTTCCCGGGCAGCGAGAGTGTCTGGAACACGACGAGGATCGCGAACAGCAGGACGAGGAACAGCCGCAACGCGCCGACGGCCCTGCGCTCACCCACCATGCGTCGACTATCGCTGTGAACCTATCGAAGGTCAATAGAAGTGAGCTGGTGTCGCGTTGCCGGGCGAGCCGTCAGGCCCGGGCGAGCACGCACCAGGCGGTGGCGGTGATGGTGAACGGCTCCTCGGGCAGCCGGTCGTGGCAGGCCGTGCGCAGCGCGCGCCGCGCCGGCTCGTCGAGCCCCGCGACGTGCGTTCCCGCCGGGCCCACGCCCAACGTGAACGACTCCCACCAGTCGTCGAAGGTGGCGAAGGCGACGTCGACGGTCAAGGTGGGTTCGTCGACCACGCGTAGGCCCGCCGCTGTCGCCAGCTCGCCCAGGTGCCCGGCTCGCGTCCCGGGGAGGTCCGCCTCGCCCGGGTGCCCCGGGTCGGTGTCGCGCACGGCGTCCCAGAACACGGCGAGCGGACCCGTGCCGCCCGCGTGGTCCCACACGCAGGCACCGATCGTCCCGCCCGGTCGTGCTACCCGGCCCATCTCCTGGAGCCCGACCACCGGGGCGTTCATGAAGTGGACGACGAGCTGGGCCGCGACCACGTCGAACGCGTCGTCGTCGTGGGGGAGCGCCTCCGCGGTGCCCTGTCGCACGTCCACTCCGGGCAGCCGGGCCGACGTCGCGGCCACGAAGGTCGCCGAGGGGTCGACGGCGCAGACCGAGCCGGCACCCAGCCGTTCCGCGAGCCGGGCGGTCAAGGCGCCTGGTCCGCAGCCGACGTCCAGCGCCCGTTGCCCCGGCGCCGCACCCAAGGTGTCGGAGAAGATCGCGGCCAGCGGCTCGGAGAACCGGCCCATGAACCGCCAGTAGGCGTCGGCCGTGACGTCGAAGCTCACCCGTGGAGCGTCCGCCAGCGGAGCGCGTTCGTCAATGACGCCTCGTTTGGCGGCCAGGTCGGACGTCAGCCGGCGGCGAGCTCGGCTCGCTGGCCCAGGTAGCGCCCGTAGGCGGCGACCTCGCGGCGGAGCCCCGCGACGACCGTCCCGGGGAACGGTGGGTCGAACGCGGTCGCCCTGACCACCGTGCTCGCCGCCGTGCTGCGGCGCGACCAGAGGCCGACGACGCGGCCTCGAGAGACGACCGTCGCCCGGAACATGCCGTTGTGGCCGGGCGCGGTCTGCGGTGCATGCGCCGAGGCCAGGGAGACACTGCGATCGGCGTACCCCAGCAGCAGCTCGTCGAACCCCGGCAGCATCAGCACCGGGCGAGGCTGGGCCGCCGTCAGCCGGTCCAGCGTCGGTGCATGCGCCAGGTACGTGGCGCCGCGGCAGCTCAGCGACGTCAGCGCGTCGCCGGCGTCGGCGATGGCCTGGCGCAGGTCGCCCAGAGGCAGCTTGGTCCACCCGGCGAGGTCGGCCTCGGTCGCCGGCCCCCGCCCCGCCAGATACCGGACGACGATCTCGACCAACCCCTGCTCGCGGCCGAGAGCGCGGGGCTCTCGCACCCACTCGTCGAGCAGCACGACCTGCTGGTCGCCGCCGGCGAAGGGGCCGAGCACGAGCACGCCGGTCAGGCACAGGACCCACAGCAGATGGCTGCCGCGCTGGGACCCGGTGTCGATGCCGTGCTGCTCGAACACAGCGAACAGGCCGCGACGGCTCAAGGAGCGGCCACCGTGCAACGCCTCGACGGCCACCGTCCGGGCCTTGTCGAACGTGCCGTCGTCCAGGCCCAGGTCGCGGTGCCTCTTGGCGGCGCCGGCCACCGTGCGGCGTCCGGTCAGCGCCAGCACCCACGGCAGGTCGCGGGCGGCGATGACGTGCAGCGTGCCCCGGAACGGCCAGCCACGGACCACGGCACCGGAGTCGAACGCCGCCTCGACGGCCGACCGCGGGTCACCGGACCGCAGGCCCAGGGACCACAGCACCCCGGGCAGGTCCTGGCCCTGCAGCGCGAACAGCCGGTCCACGACCTCCACGGTCGAGCGGCAGGGGCGCGGATCGGAGCGCTCGGTCGCCAGGCTCTGGCTGGCGAGCCGAAGCCGCAGCAGCTCGTAGGTGCTGATCCGTGCGGTCACCGGTCCAGTCTGGCGCGCCGCACCGACAACGCCCGGCTGCTGCACCGCAACGCCGACCGGCGCGGCCCACCGACGGTCCTCGGCGTCGGGGCGAGCGTCGCTTACCCTGGCTGCGCAGGCCGCCGGGTGGTCCGGGGCTGAGGACGTGCGGTCAGGAGAGCGAGTGGAGACCACCGAGGCGGTGACGACGCACCGCGTGCTCACCGTGCCCAACGTGCTCTCGTCGCTGCGGCTCGTCGGTGTGCCGCTGTTCCTGTGGCTGATCCTCGCCGAGCATGACGGGTGGGCGTTGCTCGTGCTGATGCTGAGCGGCATCAGCGACTACCTGGACGGCAAGATCGCCCGCCGGTTCGGCCTGGTGTCCCGGCTCGGGCAGCTTCTCGACCCGCTGGCCGACCGGCTCTACATCCTCACCACGCTGCTCGGGCTCGCCTGGCGCGACATCATCCCGTGGTGGCTGGTCGCGGCCCTGCTGGCCCGCGAGCTGCTGCTGGTCGGCCTGCTCGGCGTCCTCAAGAAGCACGGGTACCTGGCCCTGCCGGTGCACTTCGTCGGCAAGGCCGCGACGTTCAGCCTCCTCTACGCGTTCCCGTTGCTGCTGCTCGCCGACGGCAGCGGCACCCTCGCGGCGGTCGCCCGCGCCGTCGGCTGGGGTTTCGCCTGGTGGGGGACCGGGCTGTACTGGGTCGCCGGCGTCATGTACGTCATCCAGACCCGGTCGGTGGTCCGCGCGGCGCGTGCCGGAGTGACGACATGACCGTCGGGACCGACCAGCGCGGGCGTCGCCTCGACGCGTCGATGACCCTGCTCACCGAGGTGATGGAACGCCCGCTGGACCCGGGCTACGCCGCGGCAGCCGCGCGGCGGGCTGAGCGTGGCGACACCTCCCGTCCCGCGGCGCGGTCGCCGTTGACCCTGCTCACGTTGGTGGTGGTCGGCGTCCTCCTCGCATCGGCGGCGCTGCAGGCGCGGGGGCAGACCACAGCCGCGAAGAGCGAGCGCGCGCAGCTGGTGCAGGAGATCCAGAAGCTGGACGGCGCCGCCGCGCGACTGCAGCAGTCCAACGCCAAGCTGCAGGAGCAGATCGAGGTCGAACGCGCCCAGCGCCTGCAGCAGCAGGCCCAGGGCGGGCTGGCGCAGCAGGTCAGCCGGCTGGGCATCGCCACGGGCGCCCTGGCGGTCGTCGGCCCGGGGCTCGTGCTGCAGGTCAACGACGCCGAGTCGGTGAGCGACACCTCCGGCGTGTCCGACCCGCGCGACGACGCCGAGGCCGACGACGGGCGGGTGCTCGACCAGGACCTGCAGCTGCTGGTGAACGGCCTGTGGAGCGCGGGGGCCGAGGCGGTCGCCGTGAACGGGCAGCGGCTCACCGCGCTGTCCGCGATCAGGTCGGCGGGCCTGGCGATCCTCGTCGACTACCGGCCGCTGTCACCCCCGTACCGGATCAGCGCCATCGGTGACCCGGATACGCTGCGGGCACGGTTCAGCAACGGGGCGGGAGGGCGTGACCTGCAGTACCTCAAGGACAACTTCGGGATCCGCGCCTCCATCACGTCGTCCAAGCGACTCAGCCTGCCTGCCAGCTCCGGCCTTGACGTCCGGCATGCCGTCCCCGAGGGCGGTGTCCCCGGCGCAGAGCTGAAGCAGTCGTCGTCGCCCACCGGCTCGACGACCCGCAGCCCGGGCTCGGCGTCGGTGCCGACGTCCCAGACCGGGCACACGGGGGACCGGCAGTGATCCCCGCCCTCGGTCTCGTGGTCGGCATCGTCGCCGGCCTCCTGCTGCAGCCGTCGGTGCCGGTCTGGGCGCAGCCGTACCTGCCGATCGCGGTCGTGGCCGCGCTCGACGCGGTGTTCGGAGCCGTGCGCGCCCTGCTCGACGGCATCTTCGACGACAAGGTGTTCGTCGTCTCGTTCCTGTCGAACGTCATCGTCGCGGCGTTCATCGTCTACCTCGGAGACCAGCTCGGCGTCGGCTCCCAGCTGTCCACCGGCGTCGTCGTCGTCCTCGGGATCCGCATCTTCTCCAACGTCGCGGCCATCCGGCGCCACCTGTTCCATGCGTGATCACGACGACGACACAGCCCGGACGTCGGGACCGGACGACGATGCACGTCCGGTCGACCAGCCCGTCGCCGCCGCACCGGACGCGGCCGCCGACCAGCCCGGAGCCACGGTCGAGCCGACGGCCGGTTCCACACCAACCGGCCGGGGCCGGTTCTCGCGGTTCTCCAAGGCCCAGCTGTTGGTCGCGGTGCTGGTCGCCGCGCTCGGTTTCGCGATCGTCGTGCAGCTGCGCCAGACCGAGCAGCAAGGGCTCGCGACCCTGCGGCAGAGCGACCTGGTCCGCATCCTCGACGACGTCGGCGACCGGCGGGACCGCCTGGCCGCCGAAGCCTCGGACCTGGAGAGCCAGCGACGCGAGCTGACCGACGTGAGCACCGGCGACCAGGCGGCACTGGACGCGGCACGCGCGCGCGCCACGACGCTCGGCATCCTCGCGGGGACGGTCGCGGCCAAGGGCCCGGGCGTCGAGGTCTACCTCACCGACCCGAGATCGACGGTGCGCGCCGCCACGCTGCTCGACCTGGTCCAGGAGCTGCGGGACGCGGGGGCCGAGGCCATCCAGATCGGCTCGGCACGTGTCGTCGCCAGCACCGCGTTCACCGACGTGGCCGGCGGCGTCGCGGTGGACACCCTGGTGCTGAGGGCGCCGTACACGGTCGTGGCCATCGGCGACGGGCAGACGATGGCGACCGCCCTGGAGATCCCCGGTGGGGTGATCGCGAGCATGCCGGAAGGGGCGCACGCCACGGTCGCCACGCGGGACGAGGTCGAGGTGACGGCGCTGCACGCGACGCCGGACCCCGCCTACGCGCGCCCGGCCGCGACGCCGACGCCGCAGCCATCCGGGTCCTGATGCCACCGGCGGGCCCAGACCGGCCCGTGGGTGGGTAAGGTCCGGTACGACCACCCGGCGACCACCAGGGGCGGCCGTCACCACGGTCGTCGCCCGAGCAGACCGTGAGGCAGGCATGAGCAGTCAGGAGTACCCCGACGACCTCGGTTACACCTCGGAGCACGAGTGGGTGCGGGTGACCGACGGCACGGCGCGGGTGGGCATCACCGGTTACGCCCAGGACGCCCTGGGCGACGTCGTCTTCGTCACCCTGCCCGACCTCGGTTCGAGCGTGCAGGCCGGCGAGACCTGCGGCGAGGTGGAGTCGACCAAGAGCGTCAGCGACCTCTACGCGCCGGTCAGCGGGGAGGTCACGGCGCGCAACGACGCGTTGGACGCCAACCCCGAGCTGGTCAACACCGACCCTTACGGCGACGGCTGGATGTTCGAGGTGCGTCTCGTCGAGGGTGAGGCGCCGCAGCTGCTCGACGCGCAGGCCTACCGCGACCAGCTGCGCTGACCGCGGCGCATGGTACGGCCGTGGCCGGTGTGACAGGCTGGGGGACACCGATGCGGCGAACAGCTCAGGGACAGTGAGGGAGGGGACCATGCCGGACGAGCCGACTCCGGACGAGCCGACGTCCGACGAGCCGTCACAGGAGCCGACGCAGGACGAACCGGCGCACGATCCCCGCGAGACGCCCGACGCGACGACGATGCGGCTGTCGGCGGTCGGCGGGGCCGAGGCCGCACCTCCGCAGCTCGGTGACGTCCAGCCCGGCCGCGTCGACGACGGCACGCTGGCGTCGCTGCGCCCGGGCACCGCCCTGCTCCGGGTGGACTACGGACCCAACGCAGGGTCGCGGTTCCTGCTCGACGCCGAGGTGACCACCGTCGGGCGGCACCCGAGCAGCGACATCTTCCTGGACGACGTCACGGTGTCCCGCAAGCACGCCCAGTTCCTGCGGGCCGACGGCGGCTTCGCCGTCAAGGACGTCGGCAGCCTCAACGGCACGTACGTGAACCGGGCTCGCATCGACGTCCCCACCGCGTTGCAGACCGGTGACGAGGTGCAGATCGGCAAGTTCCGCCTGCTGGTGCACCTGGCACCGCTGGACGACCAGGAGTGAGCCCGGCGGTCTCGCGCCGCGACGCCGCGATGTCCATCGGGGAGGTCCTCGCGGCGCTGCTTCCCGACTTCCCGGACGTCAGCGTCTCGAAGATCCGGCTGTGGGAGTCCGAAGGCCTCGTCGAGCCGTCGCGCACGCCCTCGGGCTACCGCAAGTTCACGCCGGATGACGTCGAGCGGCTGCGCTACGCGATGACGTTGCAGCGGGACCACTACTGGCCGCTGCGCCGGATCCGGGCTCACCTCGACGCCGTCGCGCGTGGGGCGGAGCAGCCGGTGGCCGGCGCGTCCGGACCGCGGCGCGTGCCCGCGGCCGGCGACGACCAGGTCACGTTCCTCCGCGTCGGGGCCCAGGTGCGGCTGAGTGCCGACGAGGTCTGCACCGCCGCCGGGCTCAGCACCGCCCAGCTCGACGAGCTGATCGGGTACGGCCTGGTGGTCGCTGGCCCCTCCGGCTGGTTCGGCAGCGCCGCCCTGGCGGTAGCGACGGCAGCCGGCGAGCTCGCGGGCTACGGCATCGAGGCGCGGCACCTTCGCGCCTTCCGGGGGGCCGCGGACCGCGAGGTGGGCCTGGTCGAGCAGGTCGTGCAGCCGCTGCTGCGCCAGCGCGGTGGGGAGGCTCGCGCGCGAGCCGACGAGGTGGCCCGCGAGATCTCCGCCGTCGCGCTGCGCCTGCACGCAGCCCTGGTCCGGGCCGGCCTCGAGGAGTCCGGGCTCACCTGACGCGGGTGCCCTGCGTCGGCCGCCGGTTCGGCTGCTGCGGCAGCGGCATCGGGGTACGGTGACGAGGTGCGAGAGCTCGAGGTCGTCGGGGTGCGGGTGGAGCTGCCGAACAACCAGCCGATCGTGCTGCTGCGCGAGGCCGGCGGCGACCGTTACCTGCCGATCTGGATCGGTGCCGCGGAGGCCACGGCCATCGCGTATGCCCAGCAGGGCGTCGTCCCGCCTCGCCCGTTGACCCACGACCTGTTCAAAGACGTGCTCGAGGCGTTGCGCCGTCCCCTGGAGGAGGTCCGCATCGTCGCCGTCCGGGACGGGGTCTTCTTCGCGTCGCTCGTCTTCGACGGGGGCGTCGAGGTCAGCTCCCGGTCCTCCGACGCGATCGCGCTGGCCCTACGCACGGGGTCGCGCATCCTGGGCGCGGAGGAGGTGCTCGACTCCGAGGGCATCGCCGTCCCGGACGAGCAGGAGGACGAGGTGGAGAAGTTCCGCGAGTTCCTCGACCAGATCTCGCCGGACGACTTCGAGGGCCCGGGCCCCGGCGCCGCCCCGACCGAGGCCTGAACCCAACCCTCGAGGAGAGAGTGAGGGTTGGTCGGCGTGTCCGCGACCGACACGCCGGACGGTCACCCTCGACCTGTCGTTGACGTCGGGCCGCCGGGCACCTACCGTCAGGAGCAGAACGCCCCCCATGTAGTTCCATGAATGTGGTCCGATCACGGTGGTCCGAGCACGCGATCCCGCGTGGATGACCACGCCGTCGACCGCAGGGGCCGAACCAGGAGGTCTCGTGAGCACGAGCGACGCTGCCGGCGAGCGGTCACGGTCGGTCCCTGCGGCCGCCCAGGGCCTGCTGTTCACCGACGACCTGCCGGTCCTGCCCCAGGGAGCCGGCTACCGCGGGACCACTGCCTGCGGGGCCGCCGGCATCACCTACCGCCAGCTCGACTACTGGGCCCGCACCGGGCTGCTGCAGCCGTCCGTGCGCGGCGCCACCGGGTCCGGCAGCCAACGGCTTTACAGCTTCCGCGACATCCTCGTCCTGAAGATCGTCAAGCGGCTCCTCGACACCGGCGTCTCGCTGCAGCAGATCCGCACGGCCGTCGAGCACCTGCGCGAACGAGGCGTCGACGACCTGGCGCAGATCACGTTGATGAGCGACGGCGCCAGCGTGTACGAGTGCACGTCGGCCGACGAGGTCATCGACCTGGTCCAGGGCGGGCAGGGCGTCTTCGGCATCGCGGTCGGCCGCGTGTGGCGCGAGGTGGAGGGCGACCTGGCGAAGCTGCCCAGCGAGCTGCCGGGTGGCGCTGACGCCGCCGCGTCGGTGGACCACCCCGGCGACGAGCTCTCGGCCCGCCGGCGCGAGCGCCGCATCAGCTGATCCGTCTCGCGCGACGCCCGGCCGTGCGTGGCGCGGGACGGCCGTCTGTTCGTATACCCTGGGGCTGCCATCGACCCTGTGCGGGAGAGTCCGGACGGCGCTGAGCACGACGCTGCAGCGCGACCCCGGGCGCCGAAGGGGCAATTCTCCCCGGAACCTCTCAGGCACCAGGACCGCGCAGGCGAGGCAGCTCTGAAGCGCCGGTGGCCGTGCCACCGACGTGACAGAGGGGGAGGTCCGTACCGCGTTCCGGCCAGCACGCCGGCCCAGGGTCAGGAGCCTCCACGTGAGCACCACGACGTCCACCACGCCCGCCCCCACCGCCTCGTCCTCTGCCCAGTCGACGTCCGCACGCGGCACAGCCGACGAGGTGCGCAGCGACGAGGGCGCCGCAGCAGCGCGCACGTCGGGCGCCGCGTTCGTCGATCGTCACGTCGGGCCGACGACCGAGGACGAGCTGACCATGCTGCAGGTGGTCGGCCAGCCGGGCCTGTCGGCCATGCTCGACCGCGCGGTCCCGCCCCGCATCAGGATGGCCGGGCCGCTCGCGCTGCCCGCCGGCCGCAGCGAGCCGGACGTGCTCGCCGAGCTGCGCGCGCTTGCCGGTCGCAACCAGGTCCTGCGGTCGATGATCGGGCTGGGGTACCACGGCACGCACGTGCCCGGCGTCATCAAGCGCAACGTGCTGGAGAACCCGGCCTGGTACACGGCGTACACGCCCTACCAGCCCGAGATCTCGCAAGGGCGGCTGGAGGCGCTCCTCAACTTCCAGACCATGGTTTGCGACCTGACCGGCCTGACGACCGCCAACTCCTCGCTGCTCGACGAGGCCACGGCCGCGGCGGAGGCGATGACGCTGATGCGCCGCAGCAGCAAGGCGCCGCAGGGCGCGGTGCTGGTCGTCGACGCCGACGTGCTGCCGCAGACCCGGGCGGTCATCGCCACTCGATCCGAACCGCTCGGCATCCCCGTCGTCGTTGCCGACCTGGCCGGCACGAGCCCGGACGACGTGCGCGCCGTCCTGGACGAGATCGTCGGCGACGCCGGTGTCTTCGGTGCCGTCATCCAGTACCCGGGCACCTCCGGCGCGCTGCACGACCTGGCGCCGCTGGCCGCTGCGCTGCACGACAAGGGCGCGTTGCTCGCCGTCGCGGCCGACCTGCTGGCCCTGACCCTGTTGCGCGCGCCCGGTGAGATGGGCGCGGACGTCGCGGTCGGCACGACCCAGCGGTTCGGGGTGCCGATGGGCTTCGGTGGGCCGCACGCCGGGTACCTGGCCGTCCGAGCTGGCCTGGAGCGCAGCCTCCCGGGCCGCCTGGTCGGGGTCTCCGTCGACGCCGACGGCAGGCCTGCCTACCGGCTGGCGCTGCAGACGCGCGAGCAGCACATCCGCCGCGACAAGGCGACCAGCAACATCTGCACCGCGCAGGTGCTGCTCGCCGTCATGGCCTCCATGTACGCGGTGTACCACGGGCCGCGGGGGCTGGAGGCCATCGCCCGCGGTGCTCACCGACGCGCGATCGGCCTGGCCGACGCGGTGGGAGCGCTCGACGGCGTCGAGGTCGTGCACCGCGAGGTCTTCGACACGGTGCTCGCGCGCGTGCCCGGCCGCGCCGAGCGGGTGGTGCTCGCCGCCCGCGAGCGCGGCGTCAACCTGTGGCAGGTCGACGAGGACCACGTCAGCATCACCTGCGGCGAGACGACCACGACGTCCGACCTCGCGGCGGTGGTCGCGGCCTTCGGCGCGGAGTCGGCGACGGTCGAGGAGGCGACGGCCGACCGGCTGCCGGCGGCGTTGGTGCGCACCTCGGACTACCTGACGCACCCCGTGTTCCACGACCACCACAGCGAGACGCAGATGCTGCGCTACCTGCGCCGGCTCGCCGACCGCGACTACGCGTTGGACCGCGGCATGATCCCGCTGGGCTCGTGCACGATGAAGCTCAACGGCACCACCGAGATGGAGCCGATCACCTGGCCGGAGTTCGCCGACCTGCACCCCTTCGCGCCGCAGGACCAGGCCGAGGGCAGCATCGCGCTGATCCGGCAGCTGCAGGACTTTCTTGTCGCGATCACCGGCTACGCGGCCGTCTCCCTGCAGCCCAACGCCGGGTCCCAGGGCGAGCTGGCAGGCCTGCTCGCCATCCGCGCCTACCACCGGGCAAACGGCCAGGACGGACGCCGCGTCTGCCTGATCCCGGCCAGCGCGCACGGCACCAACGCGGCGAGCGCCGTCATGGCCGGTATGCGGGTGGTCGTGGTGAAGACCGCGGCCGGCGGCGACATCGACCTGGACGACCTTCGCGCCAAGGTCGACCAGCACCGCGACGAGCTCGCCGCGATCATGGTCACCTACCCGTCCACGCACGGCGTGTTCGAGGCCACCGTCGTAGAGCTCTGCGCGCTCGTGCACGACGCGGGCGGGCAGGTCTACGTCGACGGCGCCAACCTGAACGCGCTGGTCGGTCTGGCCCAGCCCGGCCGGTTCGGGGCGGACGTGTCGCACCTGAACCTGCACAAGACGTTCTGCATCCCGCACGGGGGTGGCGGCCCCGGGGTGGGTCCCGTGGCCGTCGGCGCGCACCTGGCGCCCTATCTGCCCAACCACCCCCTGGTGGATGACGCGGGGCCGGAGACCGGCGTCGGGCCGGTGTCGGCCGCGCCGTACGGGTCGGCGCTCATCCTGCCGATCTCGTGGGCCTACATCCGGCTGATGGGCGCCGACGGCCTCGCGCGGGCGACCCGCTCGGCCGTGCTGTCCGCGAACTACGTGGCCGCGCGGCTTCGCGAGCACTACCCGGTGCTGTTCAGCGGTCACGACGGGCTCGTCGCCCACGAGTGCATCCTCGACCTGCGCGAGCTGACGAGCGCGACCGGCGTGACGGTCGACGACGTCGCCAAGCGCCTCATCGACTACGGGTTCCACGCGCCCACGATGTCGTTCCCGGTGGCCGGCACGCTCATGGTGGAACCGACCGAGAGCGAGGACCTGCTCGAGCTCGATCGGTTCTGCGACGCCATGATCGCCATCCGTCGCGAGATCGACGAGGTCGCGGCGGGGCGCTGGTCGGTCGAGGACAGCCCGCTGCGCGGTGCCCCGCACACCGCGGCGAGCCTGGCGGGGGAGTGGGACCACCCGTACACGCGGGCCGAGGCCGCCTACCCGCCCGGCGTGGACGCCACGGCGAAGTACTGGCCGCCGGTGCGCCGCATCGACGGCGCCTACGGCGACCGTCACCTCGTCTGCTCGTGCCCGTCGCCGGAGGCGTTCGAGGACTGACCAGGGCTCAGGTGGCTCCGGCGTCCTGCTGTGCCCGCCGCATGACACGCCGGGCCCTGGCCCCGCCGGGCTGCCAGTCCGCGACGACGCACTCGCCGTGCACGACGGCCGGCTGCGCCCGCCGTACGGCGTCGACGACCTCGGTGTCGTCGTCCACGAAGAACACGACGCGGTGCGCCGCGGTGAGCTGTCGCAACAGGCGCAGCTTCAGGTCCGTGGCCGGGGAGCGGTCGCGGTCAGGGCGCAGCAGCAGCCGCCCCTCCGGGACGTCGAACCGACGGCACCAGTCGATCGTCACGGCCCGCAGGCGCTCCGGGCGCCCGGACAGGTAGACGAGGTCGAGGCCTCGCTCGTGCGCGGCGCGGGCCAGCTCGATGCCCGTGGCGAGGGGCTCGTCGTCGCCCGCGGCCGCGAAGAACGCCGTCCAGTCGCGGCGCCCGGCGATGAAGTGCCGCCGGTGCGAGACGTCGGCGAGCACGCCGTCGACGTCGAACACCGCCACGTCGCTACGGTGCGGATCGCCGTCGTCGTCGGGCGGTGCCGGGGCATTCATCGGTCAAGCGCCGATGGCGTGCACGCGCAGGTGCGACCCGTCCCGGCCCTTGACGACCTCGACGCGCGCCGCGATGCGGTGGCGCAGCTCGGCGACGTGGCTGACGACGCCGACCGTACGGCCGCCGTCGCGCAGGCCGTCGAGCACCGTCATCACCTCGTCCAGCGTCTCGTCGTCGAGCGTGCCGAAGCCTTCGTCCACGAACAGGGTCTCGATCCTCGCACCGCCGGCCTCTGCCTGCACGACGTCGGCCAGGCCGAGGGCGAGCGACAGTGACGCGAGGAACGACTCGCCGCCGGACAGCGTGGCGGTGTCGCGTTCCACGCCGGTCCAGCCGTCGACCACGCGCAGGGACAACCCGCTGCGTCCGCCGCCCTTGGCCAGCTCCGCGCTGTGCACGAGCGCGTAGCGGCCGCCGGACATGACCTTGAGCCGCTCGGTCGCCGCCGCCGCGACCTGCTCCAAACGGGCCGCGAGCACGTAGGCGGACAGGCGCATGCGCAAGGTGTTGCCGCCGCCGGTGCCGTCGACGCACCGGCTCAGCTCGTCCAACCGGGCGAACGACTGGCGCAGCTCGTCGGCGGCCAGCTCGTGGGACACCAGCTCGCTCTCCAGCCGGCGCAGCGCCGAGGCGCCGCGGTCGGCGAGGGCCTGGTCGGCGGTGGCGCGACGCAGCGCGGCCTCTGCCCGCTCGAGCGCGGTCCGGAGCGACTCCACGTCGGGCGCGGGCCTCGTCGACGCCTCGACCAGGTCAGGGCGGGACAGCTCTGCGAGCACCTGAGCGCGCTGCAGGTCGCGGGCCTCGACGGACGCGGCCAGCTCCTGCAGCTCGTCGGCCGACAACAGGGCGGACGCCGCCTCGGCCGGGTCGCCGAAACCCCGCTCGGCAGCGGTCCGGGTCACCCGGGCCTGCAGGGCCGCGTGCTCACGGTGCGCCGCATCGAGCAGGTCACGAGCTCGCACCAGGGCGTCCAACGCGTCCAGCTCCGAGGTCGCCTGCTCGCACAGGTGGTCGAACGCCTCCGCCAGCTCTGTCGGATCGACCACCTCCGTGGGGCCCGAGCGAGGCGCGCGGTCGGGATCGTCGTCCAGGCCGGTGGCCAACACGGACCGCAGCTCGTCGTCCAGCAGGTGCAGCCGCCCACGCGCCGCAACAAGGTCGGTCGTGGCGTCGGCGTGCGCGCGATCAAGGCCCACGAGCCGCTCGGTCAGCTGTTCGACCAACGTGGCGGCGCGCGCGTGCGTGGACTCGACGCGCGCGTGGTCGCGGTGGGCCGACTCGGCGCGTTCCAGCTCGAGGGCGGCCGTGTGCACCGCCGCCTCCGCGGCGGCCTCGTCCAGGCCACCGCACAGGGCAG
>Ga0070696_100000803_pt1 | contig 20166 bp, 17 predicted proteins | sample KBSK1253metaG_FD_65474 | JGI IMG/M metagenome (GOLD analysis project Ga0070696, IMG submission 65474) | Corn, switchgrass and miscanthus rhizosphere microbial communities from Kellogg Biological Station, Michigan, USA - KBS K1-25-3 metaG | ecosystem: Host-associated > Plants > Roots >... | reverse complement strand
GACTTGCCCTGGGCTAGACGCTTTCGCCCGCTTCGCAGGCTTGCGAGTTCGCCTGCCGACTTCCCAGGGCTGCGCGGACTTGCCCTGGGCTAGACGCTTTCGCCCGCTTCGCAGGCTTGCCCGCTGCCCGGGCTTGTTGTGATGTGTGGTCCGTCCGGGTCTGTACTTTCATATCGCTCTGTATTCCATTATCCTTTCGCCATGACCGATGAGCCATCTTCTCTGACCAATTGGACACAGGAAGAGATTGCACTTGGTAAGCGTTGGGTCGAGACGTGGCGCCTCGCGGGGGAGGACCTCGAACGAATTCGCCGGAAGGAACTGCGTGAACTCGATACCTATCGCGCAATCGAGTTGCTTTGCGGGCCTGCCGACTACAAAAATCCGCCTCGCGCACCGAAACCGACTTCCGGTCTCGTCGAACAACAACGATTGTTCATGAAGGCTCGCCGTGATTGAAGTCATCAAGGCCGCCGCCGAGTTGCAAGCGCTTTGCGAATCGCGAGGCTGGCAGTTCTGTTTCATCGGCGGACTCGCGGTAATGCGATGGGGGCAGCCGCGTGAAACCGTAGATGCCGATCTCACTCTCCTGGCCAGTTTCGGCGGCGAAGAGCCATATATTCAAACTCTGCTTGCGCATTTTGAAGAGCGAATTCCCGATGCCGCCGAGTTCGCGCGCGACCGGCGCGTGCTGCTGCTCCGATCAAGCAAAGGTGTGGGTCTGGACGTGGCTCTCGGCGGGTTGCCGTTCGAAGAATCGGTGGTGCAACGCTCATCGCTCTTCGACTACCCATCGAAGATTGCCCTTCGCACCTGTTCGGCCGAGGACCTCATAGTCCTGAAAGCGTTCGCCGGCCGCGGGCAGGACTGGGTAGATGTCGAAGGTGTCATCGTGCGGCAGACCGGCAACCTCGACTGGCGTTATGTTCGCGAGCAGTTGGGTCCGCTCGCGGAACTCAAGGAAGCTCCCGAGATTCTCGACCAATTGGAACGGAGACGCGTGGAGTTCGAGCGCTAGCTCCGCTCCTTACGACTCACCTCATCCGCGCCACAAGTCTATCTCTTCACCGACACCGCGCTCGCGAGCGAGATGATAAACACGCAACGCTGTCGAAATGTCTTCAAGCGCGATGCCGTTTGATTTGAACAACGTGATTTGATCATCGCTCGTGCGGCCGGGGTCGCGGCCCGCGATGATTCGGCCAAGTTCGGTCACTGATTCCCAAGTGATTACTCCGCGTTCGATCGCCGGCATCAAGTCGCCCGCTTCGAGCTTCGAACCCTCGATTGAATCGACCGCGATGATCGAAGCTCGCTTGCTCGTTTCGATATCTACTTCGGCTTTCGATAAGAAGTTCGAGCCAACAACATTCAGGTGAGTGCCCGGCTCGATCCATTCGCCTTTCAACACCGGCTCGCGAGCGCCCGTCGCTGTGATGACGATGGAACAACCGCGGGTGGCTTGTTCGGGTGAAGCGACCGCAGTGACTTCAACTCGGAGGAGCGCGGTCATCTTGCGAGCGAAGGCTTCGCGGCGTTCAGCGTTGCGGCCGAAAGCCCGAATCGATTTTATCTGCCTGACCGCGCACACCGCCATCAGTTGGCTCTCGGCCTGCCATCCAGTTCCGAAGATCCCAACCGTGTCCGCGTCAGCGCGAGCCAGGTACTTCGTCGCGACTCCCGACGCCGCGCCGGTTCGCATTTGGCCGAGCCGGTCGGCTTCGATCATCGCCAACATGTCGCCGTTTGCCGCGTCATACAGAAGCACCAGAAACCGCGCGCCTTTTCGCGAAGCGGTGTAGACCTTGATGCCAGTAACGCCGAGCCGCTTGTCGCCCGCAGCCATAACGTGAAGCTGCGAAGCTGGCATCGCGACTCGATAACGCGGCCGATTAGTGGCCTGGCCTTCGGCCTGATCGCGCAAGACTTCTTCGACAGCGGCTATAGCTGTCTCGATGTCGAGCAACTCGGTTACGTGGTTTTCTCTGAGTAGTAGCGCCATAAGAATGATTCATGATGCGTGAAACGTGATGCGTGATGCGTGATGCGTGAAACGTGATGATAGGTGAAACGTGATGCGTGAAACGTGATCCAGGTTGGTGACTGATTGCGTCTCGAATATCGTCCTATCCGAGTCACGCATCACGTTTCACGCATCACTCCTCACGTTTCACGCATCACGTTTCACCTATCATCACGTTTCACGCATCACGTTTCACGCATCACTCCTCACGTTTCACGCATCACGTTTCACTCATCACTCCTCACTTTGCCCGATACCCTGAGCGCGCGCGAACATTAGCTCCCTTAACGCGAGTCTCGACTCGAATCGTTCGCCAGCTACTGTCGTGCTCTTTGTTACTTGGGTAATAACCAATCGAATACTGCGACCGGAGATCGTCCGCTATCTTTTTGTACACGCCCGCCAAATCCGAAAGCGCCTTCACCGGATAGACTCGCCCGCCCGCGCGCTCGGCAATCGTTCGCAACTCACGCCTCGAGAGCTTGTATAGCCCTTCGTTGATTTCCCGGGTCGTCTCCGGCGTCAATGCCATGCGAGGCCGGAATCTCTGCAGTGATTCGGGGTCGTACTCGGCATAGTAACGATCGATCTGACTCTGAGAAAAGTTTACGTAGCCCGGATCGATCTTTGGTTTCAGCAACCCCTGCAGAGTCGATTCCTCGGTATTCAACTCGAGGAAGTACCCCGATGCTTCTGACTTCTCGATCAGCGGTTCGATGTCCTTGAACTTCATTTTGCTGGTCGAATCAACTCCATCCGACATGCAGACGATAGCCTTGCGCCCTTCGGTTTGTTTCAACGGACTCTCTTCGACTGCAAGATACAGCGCGTCATAAAACGAAGTGCCGGTGTTGGTAGTGAATCGATGTCCGTCTTCGCCCGCCGTCGTCGAGATGCTCTCGATAGAGCTCAACACTCGCGCTCGCGGATCGGTGAATTCCGAGATCATTTCGACTTCGCGGCTGAATACGATGACTCCCACACGATCATCGAATCGAAGCTCGCCCAGAAAGTTTTTTGCCGCGCGCTTGATCAATTCGATGTCATCGCGCGTCGAGCCCGAGATGTCCAGCAGGAGCAGCAGCGTGAAAGGGTCTTCGGTCGCGGCGAAATGAGAAATTCTTTGCTTGACTCCGTCTTCGTAGATCGAAAAATCCTGGGCCTTGAGCGATTTGACCGGAGCGCCCGCCGCGTCAGTCACCGAGGCGCTCACCGTCACGAGGTCGGTCTTGAGCCGAATCGGCTCATCCTGATCGCTTGATTGCTTTTCCTGCGCGAATCCGGCGAACTGCACAACGAGTACCAGTACAAGGGTCAGCATGTATGTGACGCGTCGATTCTCGAGCATTTCCAACCTCGGTGTTTGATGATAAATCGTATCCTACAACTCGGTAAAAATGAAAACACACGATCGAATCATCGGTGGTGGTTCAGAGTACAAGCTTCAGCTTGCCTCTGACATTCCCCTGAACGAAGTGCAAGCTGAAGCTTGTACTCTGAACCTCAAACTGCTCGGTTACGGAATCATCGCCGCGTTTTTCGTTTGCCGTCTGCTTGTGCTAACGTCTCGAACGCGCCGCGGTTCAATATGCGATGACAGGTCGATGACGAATGAGCCTCCGCAAGAAGAAGGGCCCAACTCAAATAATCAGAATCGGAATCGATACGGGAGGCACGTTCACCGACTTCGTGGCGGCGCGAGGCGCGCGGCTCACTTCGTTCAAAGCGCCGTCGACTCCGCACAATCCCGCAGAAGCGATTCTCGCGGGCATCGCGCGAATCCTCGAAGCTGAATCAGGTTCTTTTGAAATCGTCCACGGCACAACCGTCGCCACCAATGCGTTGCTCGAACGCAAAGGCGCACGCACTGCGCTGATCACAACCGAAGGTTTTGAAGACGTGATCGAGATTGGCAGGCAGGCGCGGCCGGATCTGTACAACTTGATGGTGACTCGCCCGGCGCCGCTCGTGCCACGTGAATTGCGCTTCGGCGTGAGCGAGCGAATCGGCCCGGATGGCTCGATCATCACTCAACTCGACGAAGCATCGCTTGCGCGTGCTGTTCAACAAATCACATCACACCATCCTGGCGTAGAATCGGCGGCGGTCTGTTTGCTGTTCTCGTTCGCAAATCCCTCGCACGAGCAATCGATCGCTCGTGCGCTGGAACCGCTCGGGATTCCGGTTTCGCTCTCGCACCAAATTCTGCCCGAGTACCGCGAATACGAGCGGACTTCGACGGTAGTCATCAATGCTTATTTGGTCCCGCTGATGTCGCGGTACCTGAGCGCGCTCGTGGAGGGACTCCAGTCCGTAGTCCGTAGTCCGTCGTCCGTAGCCCGGTCGAGAACCGTGAGCCAAGGACTGCGGACTACTGACCACGGACTCCGAGTCATGCAATCAAACGGCGGCTCAGTGTCCGCCGCGACGGCAGCCGCGGAACCCGTTCGCGCGATTCTCTCCGGACCGGCTGGCGGCGTTGTCGGCGCGCTGCGAGTCTCGGCGGCCGCCGGCATTCGCGACATTATCACTTTCGACATGGGCGGCACTTCGACCGACGTCGCGCTATGCCGCGGAGAGGCTCGCACCACGAATGAGGCTCTGGTAGCCGGTTTGCCGGTAGCTGTGCCTGTGATCGACATTCACACGGTCGGCGCCGGAGGCGGTTCGATCGCGCGAGTCGATGCCGCGGGCGCTCTTCGAGTCGGCCCCGAATCAGCGGGCGCCGATCCCGGCCCGGCGTGCTATGGGCGCGGCGTCGACGTCACCGTCACCGACGCGAATCTGGTGCTCGGGAGATTCGGCGGCGCGAGTCTGCTTGGCGGTGAAATGCCGATTGACATCGAACGCGCGCGAATGGTTCTTGGGAGGCTCGCTGCGGAAATGTCTAGCTTCGCTGAGAAGCCGGTGTCGGTCGAGCGGGCCGCGCTTGGAGTCGTTCGTGTCGCGAACGCGAATATGGAAGCTGCGCTTCGGGTTGTTTCGGTCGAACGCGGGCAGGACCCGCGACTCTTCACGCTGGTGAGTTTTGGCGGCGCGGGCGGCTTGCACGTATGCGAGCTCGCGGCGTCCCTACGCATACCCCGAGTTTTGGTGCCGCGTTCACCCGGTACGTTGTCGGCATTAGGCGTTCTGCTCGGCGATGTGGTCAAAGACTACTCGCGCACGGTGATGGCCGCCACATCGGATCTGGACCAGCGGGAGCTCGAACGCGCCTTTCGCGGGCTCGAGCAACAAGCAACTCGTGACTTGAAGGACGAGGGCTTCGGGAAAGACAAGACGAAGCTGTTGCGGTCGGTAGCAATGCGATACATCGGTCAATCATTTGAGATAAGCGTGCCGTGGAGCAATCGCTTCGAAGCTGCTTTTCACGCTGCGCATCGCGAGCGGTACGGTTACGCCGACAAGTCGAGGCCAACTGAGATTGTCTCCGCGCGCGTGCGAGCGACTGGCATCACGGAAAAGCCCCGCCTTAAACGCTGGCCATACCAACGGCCGCACCGCGCGCGGGCGAGGCAAACAGCCGCGGTCTGGTTGACCGATCGAGCGGGGAGCATTCCTATTTACAGGCGCGAAGAACTGACCAACGGATCTCGGTTCGATGGGCCGGCTATTGTCACCGAATACAGCTCGACGACTCTTATTCCGACTGCGTGGTCCGTCGAAGTGGATCCGCGGCTGAACCTGATGATCAGCGCAAGCGACAGATGACTGAGGAAGTGTTGTACCCTCGCCGGCCTTCGGTCCTGTCTTGCAGACTTATTTTGGAAATACATAGTCGATGTAGAGGTCACCAGGGGAAAAGTTCGCCGGTAGTTTGGCCAACTGTCCCTTAGCCTCCGGCGAGGCTTTGATATTGAGAACCTCGATCCAATCGCTACGCACCAATCTGTTGGCAGTCTGTTTTTCCATTTCAACCATCAACTTTATTCGCGGCACTTCAGTCTGGCTGGCTACCTTTCCGTAAGGCCGCTTCTTTTCAGGGTAGGCGTCGGAACTCTCGGTTGAACACATCGACACACATTGTTTGTTCAGCGCAACGACGGCGGGTATCGGGTTCGCGTTGGTGCTGCCATGGTGGCCAACCTTGAAAAAGTCTATCGAGCCGAGAATCTTCTTTGCTTTTTCGTTTATGCCGGGATCGTCTCCGGTGACCTTCTTGCCGTAGAGCCAATAGGACCAGTTGCCCCACTGTGCGTCGCCAACGAATAGCAGCTTCCTGCCCTGGCAGGTGAAGAGGATCACCAGGCTCTGGTTGTTGAGAGTGCCATCGACCGCCTCAGCCATGGCCAGCAGCACGTCTGGTTGAGCTGATTGCAGCACTTGTTCCAGGGCTTTGGGAGATCCGGGTAATTTGTTCTCAATCTCCGCTTCGGTCCGATACTCTAAGAATGCAGCTTTCGCGTAATCTCGGGCGCTGGCCGGCCACATTTTTTCAAATGGCTTAAGCGTAGCCGAAGTCGGGAGCTCTCTCTGGGCTGCGGCCGCCACATACTGCTCCTTCTTATTATCTGAGCTGGCGAATTCCGTTCCGGAATCAATCGGAGCAGGACCAAGTAATTCGGCGGTGATTGCTCCTTTCAGCGAGGCGGGTAACTCGGGTGTATCACTTCCCTGGTAGTACTTGACAGGAGGTTTGTTCTTGAACCCCATGGTCAGCAGCCTTAGCGCTTTTTCATTGTCGCCTTCCTTATCTTTCGCCCCGAGTTGAATGCCGAGCGCATTCTGAACTTTATCCAGTGCTTGAATCCCAGCCTCATCCTCTCGCGCTCCAAGCCTAAGCTGGAGCTGGCCAGCTAACGATCTGATTTGAGCTTTGAACTTCGCGGCTGCCTCATTTTTCGGATCAAGTCTATTGGTGATCCAAACCATTCCTACTTCGAACTTGGCAAACTCGTCGAAGTTCGAGGCGAATCCAGAGAGGTGGTCGGCGTGGTAGTGAGTAGCGACGACCAGCGCAAGCTTTTGACCGGTCTCCTTGATGAGATCTTGCACGCATGCCTTCATGCTCCCGATGTTGCCTGCGTGAACGCCACAATCGATTAGAACGTGTTGGGGCCCGCTCTTCGTCGGAATGGTGAGAAGGAAGAAATCGCCGAAACCCACCCGGTACATGCGAACGCGAAGGTCGCCCTTAGCCTTGGCGGCGCCTTTCTTGGTGGACCCCGCCGCGGGCTTTGCTGAGCGTTTAGCCGGCTTGGCCTTCTTCGCTGCAGCCTTGCGGCTGACAGCCTTGTTGTTACGTTTGGCTGCCTTGCTGGTGTTGGCTCGCTTGTTGGTTGTTTTTTTCCTTGGCATATCAGAGCCCTTCGTGGAGCAGGCCGAAGTCGACCTGGAAGTGATTTGGATCGCCAGTGTTGCCGCTTGCCAGGCCCATTGCAAGATTATGTTGGCGCTGGGAAGCCTTTCTTCGGTTGCCTTCAACCCCGGTATTCGGCTTACGGATCGCGAAGCGCACGAACGCCTTTCCGCGTACCTTTCGGTGGGTGCGCTCATCGACTTCGATCTCCGGCGCGGAGACTATCAGAGTAACCCCGCCACGAAATGGAAACGAGCCTGCAGCAGGCATACGCGGGTCAAAATCGACGCTCTCGGTCTGAACCAATTCTACAATCATATCTGTGCGGAGACTGCCGTCGGGCGCGATGCGGAAGACCGGATGAAATGATGGCGCATACGGCTTAAACTCAGGCGCCAGTTTAGGATCGGCGTTAAAACCCAGCCGCTTCGCGTTCTTCTCCGCATACATTCGCAGCACTTGCCCGTTGATGTCCTGTTCTTCCTTAGTCAGCCCATTGGGGTCGCCGAACACGAGAGTTGTTAGCTTCGCTTTCTGGGTCTTCGGGTCTCTAAGCACGGCCTCCACGGGTGGCAAGGCATCCGAAACCGGGACCGTCGTCCACTTTGGAACACGCGGCCAGCAAAGTGAATCCTGCGAAAAGAAAGCTGCGCCCTCGGGGTAGATGCCTCGCACCCTGAAGGCCTGCATAAGCGCGTCACGAACCTCGAACCCGTCTTCGGCTTTCAAATCGAGATTCGCGGTGATGAGTGCGCGCAGGAAATCGCCGAAGGTGATATCGACGGGAGGACAGTAGTCCAGCGCGCGGGCACACAATTGAAAGAACTCGGCCGCTGTTGCCGACGCCTGCTCCGCCAACTGTCTCGCAATCGGGCCGGGCAGGTCATCCGATTGACTGTCGCCACCGCCGCCCGCGCGATAGATGCGAAATAAATCCGCGGTGCGCTTTAGATAGATGGAAAAATACGCATCGAACACAGCCGCGACCAGGATTGAACCGCGGAAGTGAACGTCGTTCACTCGCGTGTTAATGTCGTCGGTGTTAGGAGGAACGTCCAGGGCCGAACGAAGTCCGCGGTTCATCCCTGACGCCTCGCCAAATTGCTGGGCGAGGTCAATCAGTGGATTGCGCGTCGACATCTCTCCGACGATAACAGGCTTCTTGTCACCTTCACGCTCCCCTCCACGTTTTGCGTCATCTTCTTTCGTTTTTGAAGCTCCCTTTGGCGCGGCGTCCGGCTTCAGCTCGAATTGATAGAGCCGGCCTCCGGTCTTTTGAATCGTGTCAAGTAGCGCGTCCTTATGCGAAAAATGGCCGAACAGTGCCACCAAATCGGCGAACCCCTCGTGAAATGCGAGCACGTCAGGATTACTTGGCTCTGTAAAATAAGTACGAATGCCATCGATAATCGCGTGTGTTACCTCGTGGGCGATAATGTCGTGCGACAGACAGGTAAACACTGTCTGTCCCGGCAGGTTCCGGCCCTGGTTTGTCTTCTCGGCAGTGAAATAGCCAAACAGTATGCCTTTGGCTTCCGGGCTGTAAAACGCATTGGCCTGCACCATCGCGTGAGGAAAAAGATTCAACGTCCAAATGTCTTTTGTCTTGCGCCAGGTGATTTCTTCGCCGCCGTTTGCCTTTCCCCTCTTATTGCCGATTCGTGGCCTGTCGGCGCGTCGCCAGCGGATCTTGCGCCCAAGAGCCGCCTCGAACCGTTCAATAGTTTCACTGGCCACCGCGTAAACCATCTGTTGGTGGAACCGGGGGTCAGACTCAGAAGGATCGAGGCCGCCGCGCGCGAGAATACGAGGATCGTTCAAGTCGACCGGCGGATAGTATGATTTGTTAGCTCCATCATAATCTATTACCGCGATCTTGCGGCCAATCGGACCCGGTTCGAGGCCGTCCTCCCAATTGATCTTCACCGACATGACATTGCCGATGTAGTTGCCCGCGCTCGGGTCAAGCGCGTACACCTTAAGTGTTCGAACCAGTGGCTGCTCGAGCTCCATCCACGGGCAACTAGCGGACATTGTCTTCGTCGATGTTTTTGGACTCTTCTTTGCCGACTTAGTCCTGGGCTTTCGCGTACCAGAGTTCTTAGCAGCCATCTATTCTCCTTTCGCCCTTACTGACGACCTGATTATTCGCTCGCTTTCGGGTCGAGACTTCTTCCCGCGGGCGTAGGTCTTTTCTGGAGTACATCGCCATCACTTGACTATGACGATCGCAGCGATTTCGTTTCAAATCACGGGATGAACCTGAAGTCCTGCTCCGACGTCCTTCGAAAGTTGTAACTGTTACGGTCCAACAGTGAGCTATGACTGTGATGCTTACCGCACGGAGTATAGGCTTTGCGGTTTCCACGGTCAACGAAGGGACGACGGTTGCCACGGAAAAGAAGATGCCGCGAATCACCAGGACAGTCCCGAAGACCAAAGACCGCCGGCTGACGACGCTCCACCGCCTTCGGTCATCGGTCATCAGTCCCTTCTCTGATCTCTCATCCCCCACTGCTTTACCGCGCGCGCATCATTGTGCTAATTTCACGACCTTGAGACACGTTAGGAGGCGACCATGGATATCAAAGAGCGGGTGGTTGGAGGAGTCAGCATACTCGATTTGTCAGGCAAGATAGTGCTCGGCGAAGGCGACATGCAGGTCAAGGAGCGAATCCGCGATCTGCTGGCCGACGGGCAGCGGCGAATCCTGTTGAATCTCGCGGAGGTGAATTACATCGATTCGGCGGGGCTGGGCGCGCTGATCAGCAGCTATACCACAACCAAGCGCGACGGCGGCAGCCTGAAGCTCGTGAATCTTACGAAGCGCATACAAGACCTGCTCGCGATAACAAAGCTCATCACTGTGTTCGAGACGTTCGACGCGGAAGCCGAAGCGCTCGCTTCATTCAGCGCGTGATCACCAATTCGCGATCCGCATTCGATGTTCGCAATTGTCTATGGTTGTTGTGAAGACAACGTGCGAACCCGCTCGATGCTCGCCTTGATTGCAGCGTCGCCCGACGCCGCAAACGCCTTCTCGTAGATTCGAAGCGCTTGCTGATACTGCTTGTCGGTTTCGTAAACGTACGCGAGTTCCGACAGCGCGACCACTGACTCCGGCGTCAACTGAATTGTGATCTCGAGCGCTTCCATTGCCTTCCTCAATTGCCCGCTGCGAGATAACGAAATTCCATAGTAGAGCCAGGCCTGCCCGTTGTCGGGATTGGCTTTCGCGAGCTTTTCGAGCGGGGTCACGGCGCTTGCGAATTGCTTCGCACCCAGATAAGCGCGGCCGAGAATGTTCGCGGTCTTCAGATCGTCACGGACGGCTCTGAGTTTTTCTCCGACTTCAGCGGCGTCAAGCCACCTTGCATCGGAATTCGTCTTGCGAGCTTTGCGCATAAGGCTCTCGGCCAGCATCTCCATCACGGCGATGTCTTCGGGATTGCCCTTCATCGCATCTCGCAGCGCGGTTATCGCGCGGTCGTCGTCTTCTCGCTTGAAGTAAATCGCGCCAAGATAGTATGCGTTCGCGGCGTTCTCTTTCGCGCGATCAGCGCTTGAGTCGGGCCTCACAACGGGTGCCGCCGCGAGCAATGCCGCCGCTTCATCGTAGCGCTCGAGAAAAAAATACGAGCGCCCGAGCGCAGTGCGAGCGCTCGGATCAATCTCGCGTTTAGCGGTAGCCGTAATGTCGAGGTAGCGCTTCAGCGGATCGATCGCCTTGTCGTAATGCGCCTCCAGGTAATGCGAGATGCCGATCGTATACCACGCACCGGCGATGTCCGCGCTTGAGGGTGATTGAATCTCGAGCAGGTCGATGGCGTGCGAGAGCGGCAACTCCACGTGGTCATATCGCTTCAGTTTGAATTCGCACAGCCCGATGTAGTACCACGCGCCGGCCGCGTCAGGACGCTCCAATACGATGTCCTGGAATTCGACAATCGCCCGGCGATAGTCGCCTTTGTTGTAGAGCGCAACGCCACGATCCCAGTCCGATGCAACCGCGGACACCGCGCAAATCATGAAGATGGAGGTTAGTGAAACAAGTCGCTGGAACACCGAACTCATGACGAGAGATTATTACACGCCTGAGCTGTGAGTGTCGAAGAAGTCGAGGTGAAGGGATCCGCTAGGCCGATTCACCACGAAGCACATAGAGCATCTCTCGACCTCCGGCTATCGGAAATGAATCAACAACGCGCGATCCATAAACCGAGAAGAACTTCGAAAGACTGGGCTCGGTGAATCTGAGTTGTTGCTCTCCGGTTCCGGGATTCGTAAACAGCCGGCCGAGCGACGAAAGGACTTTCGAATCACTATCCGTCAGATTGCGTACGGGTTCAGCGATGATGACTTGTTTGCGCGCGGCCTTCATCATTCGCCGGACGACGGGCGCGGCGTCCGGGAGAAAGTGATAGAGGCTTGCCTGCATGACGACGTAGTCCGCGGCCGGCAACTGATCTTCGCTTCTCAGGTCCCACACTTTTCCAGCGCCGCCTCGCCGGATCAATCGAGCGATAAATTTCGCGTTGATGTCGAGACCCGTGTACTCGACTGATTTTGAACTCAGGTAGCGATGGAACAACAAAGCGGGGCCACAGCATAGATCGACGACGCTTGCGCCCGCGGGAATCAGATCGGCGATTGCGCGATACCTGGCGGGATAATGACGGCCGTAGAGCAACAGCATTGCGAGTTCGTAGATCGACTCGCTCTTGTAGATGAGACTCGATGCCAAGGGTCACCTCGTCTCGCGACTCAATACAACTTCACTGTCCGATTCTTCGCTTTCGGATTCTTGATTGAGCACTTCGCGGATCGCGGTCTGAGGCTTGTCGTTGACTCTCAGGAACGTCCGCCCGGTGTATTCACCGACGATTCCAAAGCAAAACATCTGCACCCCGCTCAACACCAAAAGCGCAACCATAAGCGAACTCCAGCCGACCGCGTTCTCTGGAAACGAATGCGGAAACAAAAGCCTGTAGAGCACCACAACAACCGCCAGCAACAACCCGAGCATAGCGAATACAAAGCCGAACCAACTGACCAACCGCATAGGCCGGGCCGAAAAAGAAAACGCCAGCCGCGCCAGAACGCGAAGTGATTTCCAAAAAGTGTAGGTGCTGGTACCCGCGAAACGGGGATGATGGTCGGCAGGGACGTGAGTGATCCTGGCGGTGACCTGAAACAGGAGCCCGTCGATGTATGGATCGGGGCCATGGTAATTGCATATGGCTTCGACCACGTCTTTGCGAATAATCTTGTAGGGTGACATGTAGATGTCTTTTGGTTTGCTGACGACCAGCTCCGCGACTTTGCCGTTGAACCAGCTCCCCAGATTCTTCCACCATTTTTGCCGCTTGACGCGGAAGTCGGCGTAGACCGCGTCGGCGCCCTCCTCGATCTTGTCCAGAAGCGCGGGGAGATCATTGGGATGATGCTGAAGATCATCATCCATGATCGCAACGTATTTGCCTCGCGCGAGCCTCAGCCCGGTAATGAGCGCGTTGTCCTGTCCAAAATTTCGCCGCAAGTCCACGCCAATTACGTTTCTGTTGCGCCGGCAAATCGCCTGGATGACCGCCCACGAATTGTCCGGAGAATAATCGTTGACCAGCACAACTTCGTAGCTGCGTCCGATTGGATCGAGCGCTTCCGCAATCGCACCGACCAGAGGTTCGAGACAGTCCTCGCTCCTGTAAACCGGAATCACGATTGACAAGTCCGGCGCGCGGGTATGCTCCCGATTGTGCATCGACTGGATCATAGTCACACCGAGTGACCTTGTCGACCAAGGTAGTCAGCTATGCAGTTCACAACGCGCATCTGCTCGTCGCGGGTGATGTCCGGAAACAGAGGCAAACGAAGAAGCCGCGCGCTGAGGTCTTCGGTCAGCGGCAAGTCTTCGGCCTCATATCCAAACCTCTTCCCCATCTCCGACGAATGAAGCGGTATGTAGTGAAACACCGCGCTGATTCCGTTTTGTTTCAGATGCGCCATCAATCCGTCTCGCGTTTCGGGGTCCTCGAGCAGCACAAAGAAGATATGGTAATTCGACTGGCGATCCGCAGGTATGCGAGACATAGTCAGCAGCTCTCGCTCTTCGAGAGGAGCGAGATTCTCGCGATAGAATTCATACACCTCACGGCGGCGCGCGGTGATCTCGTCGATAGCTTCCAACTGCGCCAACAGGAATGCGCATGCGATTTCGGGTGGAATAAACGATGAACCGACATCCACCCAGGTGTACTTATCGACTTCACCTCGAAGGAACCGGTTTCGATTGGTTCCCTTTTCGCGAATGATTTCGGCTCGCTCGATGTAATCCGGCGAGTTTATGCAAAGCGCCCCGCCCTCGCCCGCGACGTAATTCTTGGTGTCGTGAAAACTGAACGCGCCCAGCTGCCCAAGCGAACCGAGCACACGTCCATCATAAAACGCATTTACCCCCTGCGCGGCGTCTTCAATAACCACAAGCTTGTGCTTTTCAGCGATTGAGTTTATCGCGCGCATTTCGCAAGCGACTCCGGCATAGTGAACCGGAAACAGTGCCCGCGTGCGAGGAGTAATGCTCTGCTCGATCAGCGTCTCGTCGATGTTCAGCGTATCGGCGCGAATGTCCACGAAGACAGGCTTCGCTCCAGCGCGCACGACGGCATTGGCCGTGGAGACAAAAGTAAACGACGGAAGAATCACTTCGTCGCCGGGCTCCAATTCGCACAGCATCACCGCCATCTCGAGCGCCGCGGTGCAGGACGAAGTCATCAGCACTTTCAATATCCCGAATCGCTCTTCGAGAAGCTGAGAGCATCTGCGTGTGTAGTAACCGTCGGCGCTGAGCCTGCCCTCGGCAATCAGCCCGCTGATGTAGTCGAGTTCCCTGCCCGTGATGAATGGCTTGTTAAAGGGAATGTTTGACTGCACGCCGCGTCCTCACTTAACCGCAAACACACGTCTAAAGCGGAATGATACATCAGCGTCGAGCCGCTCGCGAAATCCCGGCTCATTCATCCAGCACCTGGTCCTTGCCGAAATAATACTTGGCTTCATCCGCGTTGCGAGGCCGATTGACGTTCACGATATCGATGAACAGTCCAAGCCGGCGCTTCAAATCCGCCGCGAGATCCGGCATATAGTCATAAAGATTATTCAGCTCGCGAGGGTCCCGCTTGAGATCGAACAACTCGAAGATCTGATAGTTGCGATTGTAGAGCAGCTTGTGGCCGTCGGGCATCACGATCATGTATTTCTTGTTCACCGGCTGCGGATACTGATCCGGATGAACGTTGGGAAATTCTTTCTCCCGAAGCGTCTGTTCTCCGTAGACCGGCGGATGCGCGAACGGATCGCCGCGCATCAACGGAAGCAGCGTTACACCTGCATACGAGTCCGGACACCCAATGCCAACCGCGTTCAGAATAGTACTGCCGAGATCGACCGTTGTGACAAAATCAGAAACGCGGCGCGGCGAAAATTGCGGGATGTAAAAAATCAGCGGCACGTGAGTTTGATCCTGATAAAGCTCGGATGAGTGGCGATAGACGCCGCGCTCGCCGAACGACTCGGCGTGGTCTGCCATCACCACGATCATCGTGTCGTTCATATGCCCGCTTTGTTCCAGCCAGTCAAAGAGTCGCCCCAGATGATGATCCGTGAACGCGAGTTCGCTGTCGTAAAGATCAACCGTGTTCGATCCGAATTCAAATCCTTTGTGACGGGCGTAAGGCCGATGCGGCTCGACCGCATAGATGTAAGAGCAAAACGGTTTGCCGGCTGGCTCGCGGCTCAATGTCTCGATCGCTACGTCGATGCTCTCTTTCAGTTCCTTGCCCTCTGAACCGGGTGCAACACGCGCGCCTTTCACATAGCGATGAAGCATCGGGCGGCGCCGCTCCGGAAAAAGAACAACGTCATAACCGTTGTCGGCCAGGATCTGACTCCAGCTCTCGACCTGCGCGTCCCAGTATGAAGACTTCATGAAACGCGCGGCTGACTCGAAGGTGTTGGCGGCCGGGCTGAGCGCGTTTTCAAACAACGCCGATCGCTCGGAGAGCTTGTCGAGATTGGGAGTCGTGTTGCGCGAGTAACCATACGAGCCGAAATGATCTGCGCGAACAGCGTCAATAAAAACGTAGACCAGATTCAATCGTCGAGCGCTCGGATCAGCGCTGCCGTGCAGCGCCTGAAGATTTTGAAACCACTGCGCCTGCGCCTCCGCCGTGAGATCGCCGCCGATTTGATTGTTGTCGATGCCGTCGTCGGGAATCTCTTTGCGGCCGGGATTGATGTCGGCGCGCCGGTCGTCGGCGTCCCCGCCGCCAAGTACCGCGGAATAACCATCGCGATCGAAATCAAGCACCCATTGAGCGAGCCGGAATAGCTGTTTCGCCTGGGTCGAGCGAGTGAACAGTTGGGCCTTGAGATTCTGATTGCGTCCGAAGTGAACGAACGTGAAGCCCACGCCGGCCAGGATCACGACGACAGCCGTCAGTCCCAAGCCACGTGACTTGAAAACCGAAAGTTGGACACGCGCCGATGCAAGATAAACACTCGCGACGAGCGCCATCGCAGTGCCTTCGGCGAGCAGGAACATTGAACGATGCAACGTGTATTCGTAGAGCTGTACCTCGATACGCGAGTCGACGTAGTAAGCGGCTGTCATCACGATTAACAGTAAGACCAGCCACGCCGCTCGCACCAGCGGCCTCATCGCCGGCGTCCTTCGCACAAGCGACCAGGTTATCCAGCACGCTACCAGAATTCCCGCGATCACCAGCGGATCGAGATACGCCTCACGTTTCAACAGCCTGCCGTACACGTAAGGCAGTTTTTGAGCCTCGATCAGCAAGCCTGAAACGTAGCTATGAATCTCCGGTTGAAAGTTCAGCAGTGCGGCAGCGATCAAAGCCACAACCAATCCCGCCGACAACCTCAATGCGGGCCGCGCTCGACCGTGTTGCGGGAAGCGATTTTCGAACATCCCTTTTATCCGCGAGCCAACGAGTCCCGAGATGCCTACCAACAATCCGATCAATGAACCGACGAGCAGATTCAAGCTGAAATACGCCGCGAGTATTGCGCGCTCGCCCGTTGATCTGAGCACCGTAGTGAGTTGAAGGTTAAGATCGACAAGTTCGATAGCGGCAAGAAGGGCGTTAGCCGAGGCGCCCATCACCGCGAACAGGGCAAGCCGCGTTAGGACACGCGGCGAGGGAGCACCTTTCGCGTCGTGCACGGGGGAAGATTCGTCGGATACAGCGGCAGGATTGTTCGTCGTAATGATTTGCTCTTTCTCGATATTCAATTGCTTATGCTATTGACCGGCGATTCGGCTTGTCAAGAAACCGCGCGCGAGCAGCGAGCGCTTCGTCGTCGATCAAACCAACGATAGTGCGCATGCTTGACGCGTTGTGCGGCGTTTGTTAGTTTCACACTCAACGTGGGCACTCTCGCCAAGCTTACGTTTAAGCCCAAATTGAAGCCTTTCTCGGAGGATTCTTTAATATGACTATGGAAGCGCTCGGTATGATCGAGACCAAGGGATTCGTGGGAGCAGTCGAAGCCGCGGACGCAATGGTGAAAGCCGCGAACGTCGTTCTGGTCGGCCGCGAATACATCGGCGCAGGCTATGTGACTGTGCTGGTTCGCGGCGACGTGGGCGCCGTGAAAGCCGCCACGGATGCCGGGGCCGCGGCGGCGCGTCGCGTCGGCGAACTCGTCAGCGTTCACGTGATCCCGCGACCACACAAGGAACTCGAACAGGTGCTCGAGAATAGCGGAATCGTGAATCCGAATGCGCAACTTGAGGGCAGCACGCGTGGCCAATTGACGTCGGGCACTCAAGAGGACGGCAAGCGCTCTCTGTCCTCTCCCACGACTTCGAAAGAGCGAGTGAAATAACAGGGCAAGTCCGTAGTCCGTAGTCAGTAGTCCGTAGCTTCGGACGATTGATTAATCACGCTTGATAAGGGCACGGACTACGGACCACGGACTCTTCGCCGATGAGCAGCGATAAAGACCTTCAATCTATCGAGCAGGCCAGGCACCTTGTCGAGCGCGCGCACGAGGCGCAAAAGATTGTCGCCACCTTCTCTCAGGAAAAAGTCGACGAGATAGTCGGGGCGATGGCTCGCGCCGCTCACGCGGACGCCTACCGCCTTGGTGAGATGGCGCACCTCGAAACCGGATACGGATCGGCCGCCGATAAAGCCACAAAGAATCGCTTCTCGGCCGAACAGATTTACAACTTCATAAAACCGATGCGGACGGTCGGCGTGATTCGCCAGACCGACAGCATTATCGAAGTCGCCTCGCCCCGCGGCGTTGTCGCGGCGATCATTCCATCGACCAATCCAACTTCAACCGCAATCTTCAAAATACTGATTTCAATCAAGGCCCGCGATGCGGTCGTGCTCAGCCCGCATCCGTCCGCCGCCAATTGCATAACCGAAACCGCTCGCGTCATGCGCGAAGCCGGCGAAGCCGCCGGCTTGCCCGCCGGCGCGATCGGATGCATGACACTCGCGACCATCGAAGGCACTCAAGAGTTGATGAAGCACAAACGCACTGCGCTGATACTCGCCACAGGCGGCATCGGTCTCGTTCGTGCTGCCTACTCTTCGGGCAAGCCTGCCTTCGGCGTTGGACCCGGCAACGTACCGGCGATGATCGAGGGCTCCGCTAATGTCACAAAAGCCGTTCGCGATATCCTCACCGGCAAGTGCTTCGACAACGGAACAATTTGCTCCTCGGAGCAGGCCGTCGTCGCCCAGCGTTCGATCGATACGCAAGTGCGAGAGCGTTTCGCCGCCGAGGGCGCTGTCTTTCTGAACAAGGAACAACAAGCCGCCTTAACAAGAGTCGTGGCGACGGCGACAAACACGCTCAACCCTAAGATCGTCGGAAAAAGCCCAAAGGTCATCGCCGAAATGGCCGGCTTCTCGATACCGGAAGGAACTCGCGCGATACTTTGTGAATTGGATGGTGTTGGGCGCGATCATCCGCTCTCGATGGAAAAGCTTTCGCCGATTCTTGCCTATTACGTTGTCGATAGTCTGGAGGAAGGTTGCCGGCGATGCGCGCAGATTCTGAGATACGGAGGAATGGGGCACACAGCTTCGATCCACACTGCCAGCCGGGATGCGGCGCGTGAATACGGAATTCGCATGCCCGCTTCACGGGTGATCGTCAACAGCCCTTCGACTCATGGCGCGATTGGATTCACTACCGATCTCGAGCCGTCGATGACGCTCGGATGTGGATCGTGGGGGGGCAACGTGACCTCCGATAACATCTCGCCGCGGCATCTGGTTGACGTCAAGCGCATAGCCTTTGAAACCCGTCCGATGAATCAGGAGGCTGCAACTACTCGTCCCGCCGCTCGACCGGCAACCTCGGTAGATCGAAATGAAATCGCCGCGTTGGTAGATCGATTCCTGGCCGAGCGCCACGTTCATCAGGTCCCGCCGCCCGCGAATCCCCCCGTCTCCGCGGCGCCTCCGGAGCCGCCGCGCACTCAGCCTCCGCCACAACCGATACCTGCCGTTAATGGAGCCGCGAACGGCCGCGTCTACGATTTCGTTTGCGAAGACGATGTAAAGCAAGCGATCGCCGGCCGCGAAAAGATATTCATCAATCACAAGACCATCATCACGCCCGCAGCGCGAGAGCTTGGCGAAGAGCGCGATGTTTTTGCGCGGCGATAACGACAAAGCGTCACTCAAAGCCATTGATGCGAAACGATGAACGGGGATCCTCCTTGCCCGGACCGAACGGGGCGCAACGTTGGACCCCGTGACCTCTCCCCTGATCCACAAGGATTCAGGTCGTCGGGCCCGCGTCGATCCGGGCGAGGAGAATCCCCGCGCAAATGAAACTCAACTCCCACTTCCTAAAGAAGCGAAGTGACGACTGCCGTGTTAGCGCAGTGAATCCTGAAACTAGGAGTGATGAACTGGCGGGCCTCTATCAGCCGGCTGGTCTAAGGTAGGCGACGAAATAACGCAGTTTGCCGAAACCTCGGCGAGCATTTCCGTCGCGTAACGATCAAAGGATTTCTGATGAGGCGGCTGATCTGAGGTCTGTTCGTTTTCGAAATTGATTGCGGTTTCTTGAGTAGGGTCCGCGGGAGCCCTGAAATGATTATCTGGAGGAACAAACTCGTTACGGCACTCCAGCCCCGCGCTTCTGGTGAACCGGCCGCTCCCGTCTCCAAGCCAGACTATTACGCTCTCTCCATGAAGAAGATCAGTCCAGACCAGATCGGCGGTACCGTTATCATCGAGGTCTCTGGCGAATAGTGATCCGTGTTCGATCCATCTGGCCCCGAAATGAAGGAGTACGTGCCTGCCTGAGCCGCTCAGGATGACTCGAACCCGTTTCTCCAAACCGAAGCCGTCAAGCCTGGCCTCATCGATGAAGCCGTCGGAATCGAAATCTGACAACGCGATTGATTGACCGAATCGCAGCCCCTCTTTCGCGCTTGCGCTCTGGCCTTGCGGAACCGCGCTGGCCGAGCCAACCGCGAAGGCGGTGAGAACGAAGACCGCTCTGGCTATGACCCAGTGGAGCTTCATTGCAAAAACTGTAGCAGAATTGGTTTCCGACGCAAAGGCCGAAGCAGCAGGCGGTCACGAGCCTGGGGTGCGCGTCAGATTTTCGCGCATACCCACCCTCGTGAGAGGTGGGTCCTGATGTTGCGGCCTACAACGAAGCGCGGCTGGCGCTCCATACCCACTTCGTGAGAAGTGGGTACGTGATGTTGTAGCCTACTATCTGGCCCGAGACAGTCCAATGCGCACAATACAGGCTACAACATCAAACATACCCACTTCTCACG
>Ga0070696_100000802_pt1 | contig 20227 bp, 19 predicted proteins | sample KBSK1253metaG_FD_65474 | JGI IMG/M metagenome (GOLD analysis project Ga0070696, IMG submission 65474) | Corn, switchgrass and miscanthus rhizosphere microbial communities from Kellogg Biological Station, Michigan, USA - KBS K1-25-3 metaG | ecosystem: Host-associated > Plants > Roots >... | reverse complement strand
TTCACCGGCCGACGCAGGGCGAGCCCGCACAGCACGAGCACCAGGATGCCGACGACGATCGTGCCGAGAAGATAGCGTGCGGGTCGTGTCATGGAAGCCTCCATCGAAATATACAGCTCGAGGAGTCGCCGCGGTCGGTGCCGCGGATATTCTGGCGGGAAGCATGAGGACTCGCCCCGGTCGTTCAGCATCGATTGGCGAGGCATGCTCGCCTGAGCGTCAGCTGACGGAACTGCCGGCGCGGGAGTCGCGCGATCGCGTCGGGGGCGTAGCGGCGACGAGCAGGTCCGACCACTGGTCGCCCGTATCGACGGCGTCGGCCGCCGGCAGCCGCTTCGGGCCAAGCGGTTCGTTGGCGATGATGAGCTGCTCCGCCGCCTTCATCGACAGCGGCCGCGAGAACAGGTAGCCCTGCGCGTGGGTGCAGCCGAGCCGCGCCAGCTCGCGTGCCTGCACCTCGGTCTCGATGCCTTCGGCGACCACGCTCGTCCTGAGGGTTCGCGCGAGCGCCAGGATGCTCTCGACGATCGCCGGGCGGTCCGGCAGCAGCAGGCTCATCACGAACGAGCGATCGATCTTGAGCGCGTCGACCGGCAGCCGGTGCAGGTGGCTGAGCGACGAGCAGCCCGTGCCGAAGTCGTCGAGGTAGATCTTGACGCCGTAATCGCGCAGCTCGCTGAGGACCATGGCGGCGATCTGGGGACTGTCCATCAGGGCGGTCTCCGTCACCTCGATGCGGAGATCCGACGGGTTCAGGCCTGACTTGCTCACCGCCTCGTGGACGAGGCTCGGAAAGTTCTGCTGCGTCAGCTGGCGGCCCGAGGCGTTGACGGTGATGCAGTTGAGCCCGGCCGATGGAAACCGGCGCTGCCAGTCGGCGAACGTGTGACACGCCTGCTGCAGCACCCATGCCCCCAGCTCGTCGATCACGCCGAGCTCCTCCGCGATCGGGATGAACTCGGCCGGCGATACCGCCTTCCCGTTGCGCGTCCACCGCACGAGCGACTCGAAGCCGACGCACATCGACGAGGCCAGCGACACGATCGGCTGGTAGTGCACCTCGAAGTCGTTGTTGTTGATGGCGTGGCGCAGGTCATTCTCGAGATCGTGGCGGTCGCGGGCCCGCGCGTGCATGTCGGCATCGAACAGCTCGTGGCGTGCCTTGCCGTTGGCCTTCGCGTGATACATCGCGGTGTCGGCGTCGCGCATGATCTCGTGCGGCCGCGTGTAGTCGCGATGACCGAATGCGATGCCGATGCTCGCGGAGGTGAACACGTCGCGGCCGCCGACCGAGAGCGGCTCGCGCAGGGCGTCCTGAATCCGCAGCGCGATGGCGTTGGCCTGCGACTCGTCGCCCACGGTCGTCAGCAGGATCGCGAACTCGTCGCCGCCAAGCCGTCCGAGGCAGTCGTGCTCGCGCAGGCACGACTCGAGGCGCCGCGAGACCGCGATCAGCAGCTCGTCGCCAACGAGATGGCCAAGGCTGTCGTTGATCACCTTGAAGCGATCGAGATCGAGGAAGAGCACCGCGAAGCGCTCGCCCGTGTTCCGGCGCTTGAATTCGTCGAGCCGGCGGCCGAGGACTTCGAGGAAGTCGGTGCGGTTGCGCAGCCCGGTCAGCGGGTCGCGGAAGCCGACGGTGCGCAGCCGCTCCCGATCGAGGACCTGATCGGTGACGTCGGTCACCGACCCCGCAATCCGCAGGCGCAGGCGGCCGTTGCCGACGGCCATCCCGCGGCACAGGATCCAGCGGTAGGAGCCGTCCTCGTGGCGAATCCGGTGCTCGTGCTCGAGATGCTCCGTTTCGCCCGCGACGTGCGCCTTGATGGCGTCTTTCATCGGCGCGACGTCGTGCGGGTGGACCCGATCGAACCACTCCGTGACGCGGCTGATCTCCGCCGACGCCGGCAGGCCCAGCATCGTCTTCCAGCGATCGGAGACGTAGAGCTGCTGCGTCCGGAGATCCCATTCCCACAGGCCGTCTCTTGCGCCGCGTGCGGCGAGCGTCAGCCGGTCGGCGTCGTGCCTGAGCGCCAGCTCCGCCTGCGTTCGTTCGGAGACGTCGTGCCAGAGCAGCGTGACGCCGCCGTCCACCGGCAGGAGCTTCACCTCCAGCGTCCGCGCCACGCCGTCCGACCGCAGCGTAACCCGTGACGTACGTGACTGGCGATCTTGCAGCGTCTCGGCGATGTCGCGCGCGAGCGGCGTGTCACGCAGCGCGGCGACCGCTGAGGTCAGCGGACGGCCCAGCACCCGATCGCGCAGGCAGCCGACGAGCCGTTCGAGCTCGTCGGACCATACGGTCAACCGGCCGCTCCGGTCGACGACGGCCATGCCGTGCTCGAGCGCGTCGATGACCTCGAGGCGGCGCTGATCGTTCTCGAGACGGCGCATGTACTCGGCATACGTGCGGTAGGCGAAAAACAGCGGAAGGAGGGCGATCGGCAGCACCTGCCAGTTGCGGTGAACCATCAGCTCGACGACCGCGACCGCCACGCCCGCGCCGACGACATACGTCGGACATTCGCGAAGCAATACTCTCGGCCAGGCACGGTTCACCGGTTTCCTCGTCACCAGCGGGGTGACGACCTGCATCGCCAGCACCTTGACGACGGTGTACACGAGGACGGCGGCGCCGATCGGCGCTCCCTGGAACGGCCAGGCGAACGCGCCGGTCGTGCCGCCCAGCGCGTGATGGGCGTACGACGCCGCGGCGGTTGCGGCAATGACAGCCACACCGTTGGCGCTGCGCCGCTTGATCAGCGCTCCGAGCGCGCTCACCGGCAACGCCGCGACGGGACCGAGCGCCAGGAGGGCGGCGAACTCGAGGACGAAGGACGGCGGCATTGCTCCGCGGTCCTCTGCGGCTTGATACATTTCCGCACGGTGGAAGGGCAAGGCCGTGACCAGACGAGCCGGTGGCTTCAGCCCATTGCGAAACAATGGGTTACGCGCATGGATGGGTTGCGGCTGTTGAGCTGCCTGTGTCGGGCGCGCACAGCGACCCACCAAAACCGTCGGAGCGGTTTTGGTCAATTGGCTTAATTGAGCCGTCGCCGGGACTCGCGAATCGTCGCTATTTCGCCTTGTCCAGGAAGGTGTCGGGGTTCACGTTCCCTTCCCAGCACGCCGATTCCCACACCTCCTGATCGGGCCTCCGCTTCTCGACGACGCGCAGCGTCCAGGGACGGGTGAAGACGGTCGGATCGTCGATCGTCGCCTCGTAGTTCATGGTGTCGGCGTCGACGAACGTGAACCGCTCCGTGACGTGCGCGTTCTCGCTGTGAAAATCGCCGATGTAGGTGAGGCGGGCGCCCCTGACGTTTGTCGTGTCGACGACCAGCGTGTTGCCTTCCCAGCGGCCGCGGCCGTCGCCCATCCACAGCTTGACGTCGGGCGCGACGTGCGGGCGGCCGTCGAGCGGAATGACTCGATACGCGTGGTACTCGTCCCACACGAAGACGACCTGGCCCGGCGCCTGGATGATCTTGAACGCCGGAACGATGGTGTACAGCCGCGGGATGCCGGAGAGCAGGCACCGGTGCTGCGGGTCGATGTGCTCCGGCCTGCTCGCGTGGTCGTAGTCGTATCCCTGCTGCTTCTGTTTCGCCGCCGCCCACGGCTGATACGGGATCTGGCCGTCAGGAGGATCGATGATTCGACTCGGGCGGCGCGGTTCGACGCCCGTCACCCGTCGATCGAGATCCTCTCCACCGCTGATCGGGTTGGTCAGCGACACCGACCCGCCGTTGGCGGCGGCCCAGATACCCTGCACGTCGGGCTGGCCGTCGGACAATCGCTGCGGCGGCCACGGCCTGGCGGGACCCGCGCCTCGCTGTCCCTGGGCACCGACCGACGCCGCGGTCGACAACAGCGCCGCGCCAATCCCCAGGGCGACGATCAGTTGTTCAGTCCTCATCTCGCCGCTCCTTGCTGGGGATAGGGATAGATGTTTTCGTAGTCGAACCCGTAACACTCGTACTCGTAGAGCTGAAAGTTCCGCTCCTTGTGACGGTAGAGGACCATGCTCATGTTCCATGGCCGCGTGAACACCTTCGGGTCCTCGATCGTGACGGCGTACGTGATGTGGTCCGGGTCGGTCGGCGTGTAGCGCTCCACCACGTGCAGCGCGTCGCTGTGGAAATTGCCGGCGCGGTCGAACCACGTCTGATCGTTGAAGTGGATCACGTCGACGACGAGCGTGTCGCCCTCCCAGCGGCCGCGGGAATCGCCCAGCCACCAGTCGATCGGCCCGGGCGGATGCGGCGAGCCGTTGGCGAAGATGTAGCGCACCGTGTGCACGTATTCGTAGAGGATGGTCAGCTCGGTCGGCTTCTGGATGATCTGGAACGGGAAGGGCATGTACGTGATGCGCGGCACTCCCGGCAGGTAGCACTTGGTGTCGGGATCGAGCGTGGCGCGCCGCTCGTAGTTCTCCTTCTTCTTCGCCAGCGCCGCGGGCTGGTACGGGATGTCGTTGCCTTCGACGACCCCCGGACCGCCGGGTACGCCCTTCTGGGCGGCGTGATCCTGGATGTCGAACGCAGCCGAATTCATGACCTGCCAGATGCCCGACAGATCGGGTTTGCCGTCGGCCGTGCGCGGGATCGATGCGGCGGCCTGACCCTGGGCCCGGCCGTCGGCCTGGATCAGCGCCAGCGTCACGACGACGAGGAAGGAATGGAACCGGAGGCCCATGAATTCCCCCTTTGTGGGCGAATGCGCGGGCACACAGTAGCACCGGAAAGGTTGTCCAACAAAACCGAGCACCATCCCGGCGCCCGGTGCAAACAGCGCGAGGTTCAACCGGAGGGTCGCGACAGCTGCGATGCGGACAACGATTCGAACAGGCCAGCCGGGAGGATGAGCGGCAGGGCCGCTACGACCGGCCCGCGCCGCCGATCGACGGACAGCGTCACGCTGCGGTCACTCTGCAGGGTGAATGGTTCGCGGTCGTCGAGCGCCGGCCCCCGGCACAGGGCGAGGTCGTTCATCACGATACTGAAGCCGTCGTTGCTCGCGCGGCCACTGCTGAAGGTCGCGGTGGTCAGAGCTATACACCCGGGCGTGCGGTCAAACGGTTGCGCGAGTTGAACGGCGGTGATGGTCCCGTCCGCTGTCATGGTCGCGGTGAAGGCGAACGAGTTCGGGCACTGCTTGTCGGTGCTGAGTGAGTGGCCGAGCAGCGCGCCTGACCCGGAAAAGGCCCCCCCCGTTTGCGTGCGAACGCTGGCCCCGCCGTCGCAACCGTAACTAGAGACCCTGCCGTCAGGGTAGTGGATGGTGAGGCCTCCGCCTCCGCCCCACTCTCCCACGATCGACGGGAATTGGGCAGCGACAGCGGCCGGCGATGGGGCGGTTGGCGAGACGGGAGTGACGCTCCCGCAACCGGCGATCAGGACCACTCCTGGTAGCAGAAAGCCGACGACAATCCCATTTCTGCGCCGCGCGATACCACTGGTAACCATGCCCGGCTCGACCAGCGGCGAGCTGTGCAATGGAAGTACCGCGACGCAACCTCAACCGCAGCTCGGTCCCACAGCAGTCTCACTGAGACCGGTCGTGCGGGCATACGTCTTGCCCTGTGCCGCCCGTGGGATTCGCATGGCGAATGCTTCCGGCTCTGATCGTTTGTGCATGTGCCGGTGCCGCGACCGCCGCCTGCGGAAGCACGTCTCCCGTCGCTCCAACGAGTGCGAGCAGTCCAGCGCAATACCCGTCGCTTGTCGGCCACTACGCGGACGAAGCGCTGAGCGATCTGCGACTACAGTCTCGCGACACGGGAACGACGACCGGATGGGTCTGCGACACGAGGGCGGATGTCGATTCGCAATCAGACGGCAATTTCTCGGGCTACGTCGGCTTCACCGGGGGTGGTTCACGAGAGCCGCCGTGCACCTTCTCATTCGGCTTCATGGCGACAATGAGGCCCGACGGCACGATCACCAATTTTCAGATTGACCGCGCGTTGGGCCTCGGCGGCTGTGCGCCTGCATCTGACGCAACAGTCAGCGGCACAGCGACGCACGCCGAAATACGCGTCGTCATCACGGACCGCGCCATGTGCCGGGATTCGTCCGGGCGCTCGCACGATACAGACCGCATCGTCACCATCGCCGTGAAGCGACTGGCGCCCGTCCAATGAGCGGCGCGGGCCAGGATTGCTCCCGGCCTTTCCCGTCCAAAACCTGTCTATCGGTGGTTGCCAGCAGCGGTATCCGCTGGCCAGCCGTGAGGAATCCCGAAGGAATTTTTTAGAAATTGGTCGGGGCGACTGGATTTGAACCAGCGACCCCTCGGTCCCGAACCGAGTGCTCTACCAGGCTGAGCCACGCCCCGACGAATGACTAGCCTATCAGATCTGGCGGGTCCGAAAGGAGCCGCCGTACCCGAGGCGCTCAATCTTCCGGATCCGAAAGGACCCCCTGCGCAGGCCGATCGGCTACCGCGCCGGCGCCGGCGCGTCGAGCGGCAGATCTTCGAGGTACTTCAGCGCGTCGTGCGCCGTCATGTCCGGCTGCAGCGGCGTGATCGAGATGTAGCCGTCGCGCACCGCCTGATAGTCGGAGCGGTCGTGGGGCTCCCACTCGTTCTCCCCTTCCTCGATCCAGTAGTACGGCCGCTTCCGCGGATCGATCCGCTCGTCCACCACCGTGATGTGGTTGCGCTTGGCCTGCACCGTGACGCGGAAGCCCTTGTTCGGTCCGAACGGCACGTTGATGTTGAGGAAGGTGAACTTCGGCATGCCGCGCTCGAGCACCAGCTCCGCGACGAGCGCCGCCGCCTTCGCCGAGGGACCGAACTCGTACTCGTTGCGCCGGTGGAAGTTCTGCGTCGAGACGGCAATGGCCGGTATGCCCAGCAGCGCCGCTTCGAGCGCGCCGGACACGGTGCCCGAATACGTCACGTCGTCGCCGAGGTTCCATCCCTTGTTGATGCCGGACACGATCAGGTCGGGCTTGCGCCCGATGATGTGCGAGATGGCCAGGTTGACGCAGTCGGTCGGCGTCCCGTCGATGCCGAATGTCTTCGGTCCAATCGTCTCGATGCGCAGCGGTCGCCGCAGCGTCAGCGCGTGGCCGATGGCGCTCGCCTCCTGCATCGGCGCAACGATCGTGATGTTGCCCAGGTGGCCGAGCGCCGCCGCGAGCGTCTTGATCCCTTCGGAGTGGACTCCGTCGTCATTGGTGACCAGGATGTCGTACATCGGAATCTTTGATTGTATCGGTGGGAATCAACAGCAGCAACACAGCCGCGACGCCCGCGAGCGCGGCGCCTGTCACAAAGGCCACGGGGGCGCCAAAGCGGTCGTAGAGGTAGCCGAACAGGATGCTTGCGATGAGCGCGCCCACGCCGGTGGTCGCGTTGTACCAGCCGAATGCCGCGCCGCGGCGGTCGGCGGGGGTCAGGTCGGCGACGAGCGCCTTCTCGGCGCCTTCCGCCAGCGCGAAGTAGACGCCGTAGAAGAGGAACCATGCGATGAACACCGGCGCGCTGGTTGACATCGCAAAAGCGAAGTACACGAGCGCGTAGACGAGCCAGCCCGCGATGATCATCCGCTTGCGGCCGAACCGGTCCGACAGGCCGCCGCCCCACGTGGACAGCGAGGCCTTGACGACGTGGATGCCGGCCCAGAGCAGCGGCACGTACGTCGCGCCGCCGAGCGCATCCGCCAGTCGCAGCAGCAGGAACGCGTCGGCGGAGTTGCCAAGACCGAAGACGAGAAGGACGCCGAGCAGGGCGATGACGCGGCCCGGGATGCGGTCGCCGCGCTCGGTTCCAGGATCTGGTGTGCGCGGGCCGGCGGGTTCGCCGGTGCGCGGGTTCGCCGCTTCAATCCCGGCATCCTCGTCGACGAAGAAGAGCAGCGCGACGGCGATCGCCCCCGGGATCACGGTCAAGGCGAAGAGCAGGCGGTATTGCTCCGGCGCGAAGAAGAGGATGACGGTCGCGGCCAGCGGGCCGACGATAGCGCCGGTGTGATCCATCGCGCGGTGAAAACCGTAGATGCGGCCGCGTGTCGACGGCGTGGCGAATCGCGCCAGCAGCACGTCGCGCGGCGCGCCGCGAATGCCCTTGCCGACGCGGTCGAGCGCGCGGATCAGGAGGACCTGCGGCCACGTGGTCGTGACCGCGATGAACGGCCGCGCGATCGAGGACAACGCGTATCCGCCGATGACAATCGGACGCCGCCGGCGCGCGCGATCCGACCAGTAGCCGGAGATGACCTTGAGCAGGCTGTTCACGCCCTCCGCCACGCCTTCGATGATGCCGAGCGACACGGCGCTGGCGCCGAGGACGCGCGAGAGATACACCGGCAGCAGCGGATAGATCATCTCCGTCGCGGCGTCGGTAAACAGGCTCGTCCACCCGAGGAACCAGACGGGACGCGGGATGCGCGGTTTTTCGGCCGGTGCTGGAGTCATCGCCTGTCGTACCTTACGATCAGATCACCGGTGGCAACTCTGCAGGATGTCCTGTCGGCGCGGACTCGCGAGGCCGCGCCCGAGCTCGTCGACCCGCCTTCCCAGGTGGAGACTCACTCTGCCGCGGCGGCGGCGAGACTCACGGTGCGCTGCCATGCGTGTGGTCATCAGTGCCGCATTCCGGACGGCGCGGTGGGTGTCTGCAAGGTCCGGTTCAACCGGGGCGGCCGGCTGTTCGTCCCATGGGGCTACGTGGGCGGCGTGCAATGCGATCCGGTCGAGAAGAAGCCATTCTTCCACGTCTACCCCGGCGCGCTGGCGTACAGCTTCGGCATGCTCGGCTGCGATCTTCACTGCAGCTATTGCCAGAACTGGGTGACGTCACAGGCGCTGCGCGACCCGCATGCGGGCGCGCCGCCGCGCGACACCACGCCGCTATCGCTGGCGCAGGATGCACTGCGCCAGGGCGCCAAGCTCGTCGTCTCGACGTACAACGAGCCGCTCATCACCGTCGAATGGGCGACCGCGATTTTCCAGGAGGCACGCGCGCACGGCCTCGCCACCGCATTCGTCTCGAACGGCAACGGGACGCCGCGCGTGCTCGAATACCTCCGTCCCCATATCGACGCGTACAAGGTGGATCTCAAGAGCTTCGACGATCGCCATTATCGCGAGCTGGGAGGGCGGCTGCAGCCCATCCTGGACACCATCACGTGGCTGCACGGGGCGGGCGTGTGGGTGGAGATCGTGACGCTGCTCGTGCCCGGCTTCAACGACAGCGACGCCGAGCTCACCGGCCTGACGCAGTTCATCGCCGGCGTTTCGCCCGACATCCCGTGGCACGTGACGGCGTTCCATCAGGATTACAAGATGACCGACCCGGCCAACACCACGCCGGCGATGCTGCTGCGCGCCGCCGGCATCGCGCGCGCCGCGGGCCTGCGCTACGTCTACGCGGGCAATCAGCCCGGGCGCGTCGGCGACCTGGAGCACACGCATTGCGCCGGCTGCGGCGACCGCCTCATCTCGCGCCATGGCTATTTCATCCAGGACTACCGCCTGCAGGCGGACGGCAGCTGTCCCCGCTGCGGCCACAAGGCCCCTGGCATCTGGAGTCCCCGCTTCGAGGGCCAGCGTACGGCCTCCCCATACCTGCCGCACGACCGGACACGCCTTTCCGTGATATGAAACCGCTGTGATCCACGACGTCCACGGGCGGCCGCTTCGGAATCTTCGCGTCTCGGTCACGGACCGGTGCAACCTGCGCTGCGCCTATTGCATGCCGGAGCAGGACTATGTCTGGCTGCCACGCGAAGACGTGCTGCAGTTCGAGGAGATCGAGGCGCTGATCGACATCTTCCTTGGCGAAGGCGTCGACAAGGTGCGCCTCACCGGCGGCGAGCCGCTCCTGCGCCGCGACCTTCCTGTCCTCGTCCGCGCGCTCGCGGAGCGGGAGCGGGTGCGCGACCTGGCGCTCACGACCAACGGCGTGCTCCTCGCCGAGCACGCGCACGCCTTGAAAGACGCGGGCCTGCACCGCCTCACGGTCAGCCTCGACACGCTGCACCACGATCGCTTCCGCAGCCTCGCGCGGTTCGACGAGCTCGATCGCGTGATCGCGGGCATCGACACCGCCTCGCCTCTCTTCGGCGGCCTCAAGATCGACACCGTCGTCATCCGCGGCGTCAACGACGACGAGCTCGTGGACCTCATCGAGTTCGGCCGCGCGCGCAACGCCGAGGTCCGCTTCATCGAGTACATGGACGTCGGCGGCGCCACGCAGTGGTCGATGGATCGCGTCGTCTCGAGGACGCAGATGCTCGACACCGTCGCCCAGCGTTACGGCCCGCCGGTCCCCATCATCGAGGCGGATTCATCCGCGCCGGCGCGACGCTACCGGCTCGATGACGGGACCGTGTTCGGCATCATCGCGTCGACCACGGCTCCGTTCTGCAGCGACTGCGACCGCAGCCGCCTGACCGCCGACGGGATGTGGTACCTCTGCCTGTATGCGAACGAAGGAAAGGATCTGCGGCGCGCGCTGCGATCCGGTACGGCGCCTGCCGAGATTGCGTCGATGATTCGTGCCGTCTGGGAGCAGCGCCGCGACCGCGGCGCCGAAGAGCGGCTGGCGGGCGGCGCGCGCTCGCCGCTCATCCCGCTGGATCGCCTGCGGCGCGATCCGCATCTCGAGATGCATACCAGGGGAGGCTAGAAGGTCCGCCGGAAGGCGGACCCCACCGTTGACCCTCGCCGAAAACTGGAGGGTGACTGCCTCCGGCCAGAGAGGCATCTGTGGGGTCCGGCTTTAGCCGGACCTTGCGGGCAGTTCGCAGAATTGATCGAAGGCGGCGGTCAGCCGCTCGGCGATCTGCCGCGCGTCCCGGTTCTCGATGTCGCTGCGCTGCAGCATGAACACCAGCTTCCCGTCGCGCAGCAACCCCACCGACGGCGACGACGGCGGAAACGGCGCGAAGTAGCCGCGCGCGCGATCGGTCGCCTCGATGTCGGCGCCGGCAAACACCGTCCCCACCAGGTCCGGCCGCCGGTCGTGCTGCAGCGCCAGCGCGATGCCCGGCCGCGCCTTGCCTGCCGCGCACCCGCACACCGAATTGACGACGATCATCGTCACGCCCGGCGCGGTGACGGCGGCATCCACGTCCGCGGACGAGCGCAGCTCGCGGACGCCGAGACGCGTCAACTCGGCGCGCATGGGCGCGATGAACTGTTCGGGATAAGGCATGAGGAATTCTAGATCGTCTGCGCGTCGATGACGTTCCGTAACTTGCGCAGCAGCTCTTCGGGCGTGAACGGCTTCTGCAGGAACGCGGCACTCTCGCCGAGCATCCCGTTGCGGACGATCGCGTTGTCGGTATAGCCCGACATGAAGAGCACGCGGGTGCTGGGGCGCGTCGTCTTGAGCTGGTCGGCCAGCTCGACGCCGCTCGGTCCGGGCATGATCAGGTCGGTCAGCAGCACGTCGATGCACGGGTGCTTCTCGACCAGTTCCATCGCCTGGTTGGCGTCGCCCGCCTCGATAACGGTGTAGCCGGCGCGCAGCATGATCTGCCGCGCCAGCCGCCGGATCATCGGCGCGTCCTCGACGAGGAGCACCGTCTCGGTACCTTTCGACCACTGGCCGCGTGCGGGCTCCGCCGGCGTCGCCACGGCGCTCTCCGTCACGTCAAGGGGCAGATACACCTTGAAGGTCGTGCCGAGCCCCTCCTCGCTGTACACCCAGATGTTGCCGCCGCTCTGCTTGACGATGCCGTAGACCGTCGCGAGACCGAGGCCCGAGCCCTTCCCCGCGTCCTTCGTCGTGAAGAACGGCTCGAAGATACGTGACTGCACGTCCTGCGACATGCCGATGCCGTTGTCGGTCACCGAGAGCCGCGCGTAGCGCCCGGGACGGACGCCGACGTGCGACGTGCAGTAGTCGTCGCCGAGCGTCACCTCGGCCGTCTCCATGGTCAGCCGTCCGCCGCGCGGCATCGCGTCGCGCGCGTTCACCACCAGGTTGACGAGCGCCGATTCCAGCTGGCTCAGGTCCGCGCGGATCGGCGGCAGGTCCGGCTGGCAGATGATCCGGAGGTCGATGTTCTCGCCGATGAGCTGGCGCAGCATGCCCGCCAGCGAGTGCACCGTGTCGTTCAGGTTGATGCGCGTCGGGTGCAGCACCTGCCGCCGGCCGAACGCGAGCAACTGGCGCGTCAGCGCCGAGGCGCGGTTGGCGGCGGCGAGAATCTCGAGCGCGTTCCGCGACGCGGCCTCGTTTTCGGAGACCTGCTCCGCGACGAGCGTCCCGAAGCCGACGATGGCCGTGAGGATGTTGTTGAAGTCGTGGGCGATGCCGCCGGCCAGCTGGCCGACGGTCTCCATCTTCTGCGCCTGGTAGAACTGCCGTTCGAGCCGCTCCCGGTCCGCGACGACCGCCGCCAGCTGCGCCTCGCTCTCGCGCAGCGCCTCCGAGACGGGCGGCACCGACTCGACGACGTACTCGCGGCCCGTGTGGTTCGTGAGCAGCGAGGCGACGAGCTCCCCCGTCTCGGCGTCGGCGTCCACGATGCGGAGACGGATAGGTTCCGAGGTGGACGACCCCATCGTGAGCTAGAACGCCGCGACGGCGCCCATGCCGACGACGCTGAGAAACGCGTCGACGTGTTCCCGGTTGAACTTGCCCTGTCCGGATTCCTTCAGGAGGTGGCGCGAGGCCTCCTCCGCGGACAGCGCCGGCCGGTACGGCCGATGCGACGTGAGGGCGTCGAAGACGTCGCAGATGCCGACGATCTGCGCGAGGAGCGGAACTTCGTCGCCCCGGAGTCCCTGCGGGTAGCCGCTGCCGTCGAGCCGTTCGTGGTGGCACCGGATGATGGGCCGCACGCTGCGCAGCGACTGCAGCGGCGCGCAGAGCGAATCGCCGATGTCCGGATGCTTCTTCATCAACTCGAACTCGGCGGCGGTCAGCGGGCCGCGCTTGAGGAGCACGGCATCGGGCACGCCGACCTTGCCGACGTCGTGCAGGTAGCCGCCGCGGTGCAGCGCCTGCAGGTCCTTCTCGCCGACGGCCAGCGCGCGGCCGAGCGCCACGGCGTGGCGCGCCAGGCGCTCGCAGTGGCCGTTGGTCATCGGATCGCGCGCCTCGATGGTCAGGGCGAGCGTCATGAACGCCGCTTCCGCCGAATCGAGGGCGTCGAGGAGGTGTTTCATCCGCGTCAGCGACCCAACGCGGGCGCGAAGCTCCAGCGGATGCACGGGCTTGGACAGGAACTCGTCGGCGCCGGCCTCGATCCCCTTGATGCGATCCTGCAGGTCGCTGAGCCCGGTGACGAGCACGACGGGCGTGAACCGCGTCTCCGGGTCCGACTTGAGCCGCCGGCAGACTTCCAGGCCGTCCAGGTGCGGCATCGTCACGTCCAGCAGGACGACGTCGGGATGATGCGCCTGCACGGCCTCGAGCGCGGCCTCGCCGTCGGCGACGTCGATCACCTCGTGGCCGTCGCCGGCGAGCAGCTTCCGGTAGAGCGCGCGGATGCTGTCCGTGTCGTCGGCGACAAGGATGCGGCTCCTCCGGGGAGCCGGTGTCTGCGATGCGAATTCGATCACGCCGTAGTCCTTCGATCGGTTACGACGACACCGTCTCGTTCGCGCGCGCCGACATCGGCACGCGCTGGTGCAGGCCGTGCCGCTCGAGCTGACGGTAGAAGGCGCGGCGGCTGATACCGAGCAGCCGCGCGGCGACCGCCTTGTTGCCGCGGACCTGCTGCAGCGTGCGGATGATGTGCTCGCGCTCGACCTCGACGAGCGGCGCGGGATTGTTGTCGGCGCGCGCCGCGCCTCCCATGACGACGCCAAGCGGCGCCGCCGCCGCGGGCACGAGCCGCTGCTCCTGCATGCTGCCGGACAGGTCGCCTTCGCTGACGAAATCCCCTTCCGCGAGGATGCAGGCGCGCTCGATCACGTTTCGGAGCTGGCGGACGTTGCCGTCCCACAGCGCGTCCGACAGCAGGCGCTCGGCGCCCGGCGTCAGCCCGACCAGCGGCTTGTTGAAGCGCTGCGAGAAGTTGCGCACGAACGCCGCCGTCAGGTACGGAATGTCCTCGCGCCGTTCGCACAGCTTCGGCAGCCGGATCTCGACGATGTTGAGGCGGTAGTAGAGGTCGTTGCGGAAGCGGCCGGCAGCCACCTCGGCGAGCAGATCGCGATTGGTGGCCGCGACGAGGCGAACGTCGATCTTGCGGGGTTCGAGCGAGCCGACACGCTGTACTTCACCTTCCTCGAGCACGCGCAGCAGCTTGGCCTGCACGGGCAGCGGAAGCTCGCCGACCTCGTCGAGGAACAGCGTGCCGCCGTCGGCCGTTTCAAACAGCCCGGCCTTGTGCTCGGTCGCGCCCGTGAAGGCGCCGCGCACGTGACCGAACAATTCGCTCTCGAACAGCGTCTCGACGACCGCCGAGCAGTTGACCGTGACGAAGCGCTTCGTGCTGCGCGGTCCGAGCTTGTGCAGCGCGCGCGCGACCAGCTCCTTCCCCGTGCCGGTCTCGCCGGAAATCAGCGCCGTGCGCACGTGCGGGGCCAGCCGGCGAATGAGCCCGAACACTTCCTGCATCGCCGGGCCGCGTCCGACCATGCCGCAGAACTCGAGCCGCTGTGCCAGGTCACCTTCCATCGTCAGTACCTCGCGGCGCTGCGCGGCTTCGTCGCGAACGGTGGCCAGCAGCTGGCGGAGGCGCTGGAGATCGAAGGGCTTGGTGAGGTAATCGAGCGCGCCAAGCTTGACGGCTTCCACCGCGCTGTCGATGGTCGCGAAGCCGGTCATCAGCACGACCTTGCACTTCGGGCTGACGTCGCGGATCGAACGCAGGACGTCGAGGCCGGTGACGCCTGGCATCCGCAGGTCGAGAAGGACGAGCTCCGCCGGACGCTGACGCAACTGCTTCATCGCGTCTTCCCCGTTGGTCGTCGTCGCGACGTCGAATCCTTCGGCGAGAGCGATCGTTCCGATCAGCGTGAGAATCGCTCGGTCGTCGTCGACCACGAGCAGTCGTGGACGCTGGTTCTGCATGTCTGGGTCGCCAAGTTGGCGCACACGTGAATCGTGTGTCGCGCACCCCGAATCGGGCAAGGCTGGCTCGAAAGCGCCCGTTTCCCGCACGCTTTGGGGCATAGTGCTTAACCCCCTGTATCGACGCGAGTTGGCGGCGGCTTTAGCCGCTGTAGGACTGAAAACTACAGCTCATAGGCGTTTGACCTGTGCGCGCGCGCCACAAGGAGGGTGTGCGGAAAGCGCCCGCCCCGCAGCTCAACAGGCACGATTGCAGGCACTTACCGGAGCGCGGCGCCGTGCCGGCGGAGCCAGGCCCGGGCCGCGAGATAGTCGGGGCAGGCTGCCGCCACGAGCCGCCAGAAGGCGGGCGAGTGATCCATCCGCCGCAAATGCATCAGCTCGTGGAGGAGCACGTAATCCCTGACCCGCGACGGCACCAGGACCAGCCTCCAGTTCAGGCAGATGTGACCGTCGCGGCCGCAGGATCCCCACCGCGCGCGCTGGTTGCGGATGCTGACGCGCGAGACGGCGAGCCCGTGCTGCACGGCAAGCTCCCGCAGGCGCGCGGGCAGCTCGCGCCGGGCCCGCTCGCGCGATGCGCCGCCATCGTCGAACGATGGTGCATATGCCGTCAGCCGCGCGCGCTGCCTCGCGATCCATTCGGCGTGTCGTTCCGCGAACGCCACAGCCTCCCGGCGCGAGCCGCCGCGCGGAATCGTGACGCGCACGCGGCCGTTCGCGTCGAGGCGAAGGACGTAGCGCCGGGCGCGCCGGTGGCGCACGAAGTAGGGTTCATGGGGTTCATGGGGTTCATGGGGTTCATGGGGTTCATGGGGTTCAGAGGGTTCATGGGGTTCTGAAGGTTCGCTGAACGGAAGCCCCAGCTGCATCGATGCGAGAATAGCTCAACTCGTGACGGACGTACAGCGGGTGGATCCCGCCGATCCCGACGCTCGCGTCATTGCACACGCCGCCGAACTGCTGCGCGCCGGCCGGGTCGTCGCGTTTCCGACGGAGACGGTGTACGGCCTCGGCGCGCACGCGCTCGATCGGGCCGCGATCCTCAAGGTGTTTGCGGCCAAGGAGCGCCCCGCCAACGATCCGCTCATCGTCCATGTCGCCACGCTCGATGCGGCGACGCCGCTCGTCGAGGACATTCCGCCCGTGGCGCGCCTGCTGGCGGCGCGCTTCTGGCCGGGGCCGCTGACGATGGTGCTGAAGCGATCCGCGCAGGTGCCGGACGAAGTGACCGCCGGCCTCGCGACGGTGGCGATACGGGTGCCGTCGCATCCCGTCGCGCGTGCGCTGCTCGAAGAGGCGCGCATTCCCGTCGCGGCGCCGAGCGCCAACCTGTTCTCGCGGCCCAGCCCGACGCGGGCGGCGCACGTCCTCGCCGATTTGAACGGACGCATCGACCTGATCGTCGACGGCGGAGCGACCGAGGTCGGTCTCGAATCGACCGTCATCGATCTGTCCGGGCGCGTTCCAACGATCCTGCGGCCAGGAGCGATCGACCTTGATGCGCTGCGACAGGTGATTCCTGATGTCATCAGCGGTCGGGCCGCGGGGTCGCCGACGGCCGCGATGGCATCACCCGGCATGCTGCCAAAACACTATTCACCACGAACGCCAGTCCTCTTATACGAAGGGGATCGCGAGAGCGCGCTCGTCCAGATGAAGCGCGATACTGAACAGCGCATCAGCCGCGGTGAATCGATTGTCGTGCTGTCGTACACGGAAGACGTCACCGAGCTGCGCAACCTCGGCGTCCGGATCTTGGACTTGGCGCCTGAAAGCAATCCAGTGGCAGTCGCGGCGCGGCTCTACGCCGCGCTTCGTGAGTGCGACGAGCTTGGAGCAGCCGCGATTCTCGTGCGCACCATCACCACGCGCCATCCGTTGACTGGCGCGATTCAGGACCGCCTTCGCCGCGCTGCCACGGTAGCGACTCCTGACACCTGAAACCTGAAACCTCCTGCTACCTCACGACCTCCTAATCCCTGACGACCTCCTGATACCTGATACCTCTTACCTGCCTGCGCCGGCACATGGCTTGCGAAAACCCACGCCATGGCCACCAAAAGCACGACTGCGCTCGAAACCCCCCTTCGTGAACAGCTCGACCGCCTGGCGTCATTCGAGGCCGGGACGGGTTCAGTAATAAGTCTGTACATCGATTTGCGGCCCGACCAGACCGGTCAGCGCGCCCCTCTGGAAACATTCCTGCGCAACAGCGTGGATGAGCAGGGGCGATCGCTTGGTGCCGAGCAACGGGCCGAATTCGACCGCGCGGCCGAACGGATTCTCCAGTACGTCCGGGAATCGCTGCCGAAATCGGCGACGGCCGCGGCCATCTTCGCTTCCATCGCCGGAGACTTCTTCGAGGCGATTCCGCTCGACGTGCCGATCGAGCAGCCGTCGATGCACGTCGCGCCCGTCCCGCAGCTCTACCCGCTCGCGCGGCTCAACGACCAGTACCCGCGCTATGCGGCGCTGCTCCTGGACACCAACAGCGCCGAGCTCTACGTCTTCGCGCTCGGCGCGAAGCTGCGCCGCGAGACCGTCCAGAACGAAAAGACCCGGAGCACGAAGATGGGCGGGTGGTCGCAGGCGCGGTACCAGCGGCGCGCGCAGAACTTCCACAAGCAGCACATGAAGGAGGTCGTCTCCCTCCTCGAGAAGGTCGTCGCCGACGAGCACCTGAATCACATCGTCGTGGCGTGCGACGAGGTGGCGAAGCCGTACCTGACGGCGCAGCTCCCGAAGCATCTGGCCGAGAAGGTCATCGACATGGTCAACGTGGACGTGAAGTCGATTGCCGAGCACGACCTGCTGGCGGAGACGATGGACGCGCTGCGCCGCAAGGATGCGGAAACCGACGCGGAACACGTGCAGCGAATGACCGACGCGTGGCGCGCGGGCGGGCTCGCGGTCGCCGGCATCGAGGCAACGACGCGCGCGCTCGACATGCGCCAGGTCGAGGAACTGCTGATTGCGGCGCGGCCGGATCGCGTGACCGGCCCGGCCGACGAGCTCGTCGCCAAGGCGCAGCAGAACGCCGCGCGCATACGTTTCATCGAGGACGAGAACCTGCTGGCCGACGTCGGCGGCGTCGGCGCGTTGCTGCGCTTCAAGATTTAGGCGAGCTGTACGTAGAGGCGGACCTTCAGGTCCGCCTGCGAGGGGACCCATGAGCAAACCGAACAAGGTGAACAAGGATCATTACGTGCAACGCGGGCGGCTGACGCCCGACGAACTGGCGCGCGAGCGTGCACGGCAGATACATGTTGCCGGCGCGCAGCGCCGGTTCAGCGAACGGGCGAAGCAGGTGACAGGGACGCGCGGCGCACCGGCGTCCACCCAGGCTCGAAGCGAGCCCGAAGAAGAAGAGTAACGACCTCGCCGTAGCTGCGCAGGCCCGACTCGACCCGGTTGGCCTTCAGGTACTTGTCGTAGACCTGCCAGCTCGCCCGCTGCAGCGCGGGAATCTCGCCGCGGCGCAACCGCGCGATGACGGCGTTGACGTCGCGCCGCGGGCCCTCCCCCAGCGCGGCGTTCAGTTTCGTGCGCTCCTGCGCGTTCACTTCCCCGCTGATCTGCCAATAGAGGTAGAACCACCCGCTGTACTGGTGACGGGGCGATGCGCGGACGCACGTCAGCCAGCCGACGAAGTTCGCTTCGGCCTCGTTCGCGTACCCGGCAAGATGCCCCCACTCGTGCGCCGCGACGAACGGCCGCTCGAACGGCAGCAGGTCGGGGTTGGCGATCACCTCGAGCCCGAACGGATTGACCATGCCGTCGACGCCGGTCCAGCGGAAGTACGGGCCGAGCAGGCTCCGTTTCAGGCGCCCCGGTACGACAGCGGGCGCATCGCTCAACGCTCGTTGCACGTCGGCGAACGCGCTGCGGAGCGAGGGATCCTGCCATTCGGGGACCGTTGATCCGTCGGGATGGGCCGCGGCGTACAGCGCATTCATCTGCGCGACCGCCATCAGGCCGAGCTCGACCACCTGCTCGGGCGTCGGCCGATCGCGATCGACCACCAGCCGATCCGGCATCTGCACGCGGCGATAGTTGAATCCCCAGAGCAGCAGAAACAGCACGTAGATCACCGCGGCGCCTGCCGCGACATGGCCCAGCGTTCGACCGAGGCGCCCGAACGTCCGCGTACGCCATGCCACGCGGACGGCGGTACCGATCGAGACGATCACCGCCGTTGCGAGAACGACGAGGAGGAGGTCGAGGAGCGCGAAGGGCAACCCGTTGGAGAGCGGGGTCAGGGCGCGTTCGATCCTCGGGTAGGCCGCGGTCGAATACCACGCCTCGATCCACTGCGGTCGCAGGGGCGCCAGCGCGAGCACGGCGGCGATCGCGACCGCCGCGAGCTCAGCCATTTGCAGCGGGTCGATCCGGGCGCCGCGTCGCACGCCACGGATTGTAGCCGCCAGCGCGCATCGGTCAGGGAAGGCAAAGGTCTTGCTCATCCGCCGTTTCGAGGCCAGTTTCGGCTCCCGACTGCCAAAAACCGATACGGTAGGGCCGAGCCCGTGACGTGGGGTTGACATGAACGGTTCACAACTTCCGGACGAGACAGCGATTGAAGTAGAGGCAACCGAGCTGGCGAATCGCCTCAAGCAGGGCGAGGTTCCGGTCGTCCAGGCGCCCGACCCGCTGGCGCCGGGCGATCAATGCCATTACGTGACGCCGGTGCGCTTCGGGCGCCGCCGCGCGGACCAGTACGGCCACGTCATGCTGACGAGCGGCTGGCTGAAGTTTCGCGGGACGCTCGATTTGAGCGTGTCGTGGAGCGAGATCGCCGACGTGCAGCGGGCGACCCGCGAGATCGTCGTGTCGCTCGAGGACAGCCGGCGCCTGCTCCGGTTTTCGTGCCATTCCGAGCTCGAAGCCGCCCGCGGCGTCGTGATTGCACAGTACCTCGCCCAGAGTGCTCGACTGCATACGGCTGACCCGCTCGCGGCCTTCCAGCACGCGGCGCTGTAGCGCCCTCGCCATCCTGGTGTGCATCGGGGCGCTGCTGCTGGCGCGCCCCGCCTCGGCCTATTCCGTACTGGCGCACGAATCGATGATCGACGCGGCGTGGGACGACGTCCTCGCGCCCATGCTCAAGGCGCGGTTCGGCGCCGCGAGCGCCGACACCATCAAGAGCGCCCGCGCCTACGCCTACGGCGGCTCCGTCATGCCGGACATGGGGTACTACCCCTTCGGCAGCCACTTCTTCACGAACCTGCTCCACTAC
>Ga0070696_100000801_pt1 | contig 20230 bp, 17 predicted proteins | sample KBSK1253metaG_FD_65474 | JGI IMG/M metagenome (GOLD analysis project Ga0070696, IMG submission 65474) | Corn, switchgrass and miscanthus rhizosphere microbial communities from Kellogg Biological Station, Michigan, USA - KBS K1-25-3 metaG | ecosystem: Host-associated > Plants > Roots >... | reverse complement strand
GGAAATACAAAGGATCGAATCGATGAACTGCTGCTCGATGCCGAGACCGTTGCGGCGAAGCATCGGTTAACCGCGGCGGAAGTCCGGCGGCTCATCCGCCAATACGGAGCGCAGGCGGCGAAGGTAATGGAATATCTGCCCGAACACGGCCGTGAAGGCTTGACACGGATGGAATGCGCGCAGATCGCGTTCGCCGTCGAGCACGAAATGGCGATGGAGCTTGCCGATGTGATGTATGTCTCGACCTACTGGGGCTACGAACGCGCATGGACCGAGGAAAATCTGTTGCCGCTCGCCCGTGACATGGGACAACATCTCGGATGGGATGAAGAAGAGATGGCTACCGCGGTACGTAAAACTCTACCGACTGGATTTGCGCGTTTCTGATTAGCATTTCGAGCGCCGTGTAGCGAACCAGGCGCGCGGCATCGCGGACTCGCTGGGCGGCAGGTCCCGCGAGGGGCAGTTGATACACATCGGCGCGGTCGCGATAAGAATAGCCGTTGTACGCGGGAACGCCCGTCCCGGCCGCCTCGATCAGCGCATCCCAGAAGCTCGGGCGCCGGAGCATGGAGGCCATCAGCCCGCGCCGCAGCGCAACCTGGCGCGTGATGTCGATAGGCTGGCGCGGCCCCCGCAATACGGCGCGCACACAGCGCTCCGGGTCGAATGCACGTGACGGATTCGGATCCGGGAAAGTCGTGAGCAGCGAACGCAGGCCGGCGCCGTCCGCCTCCCAGCCTGTCCAGCGAAAACGCGATGCGCCGCTCACCAGCGTGCCGCGGAGCAGCAGGTCCCGAATCCGGGCTTCATCTTTGCCCGTGATGCCCAGCATGTGCTCCACCAGTTCACGTAGCGGCATTTCCTGAACCACGACGGGGGTGAGAGAAACGTATTCGGCGGCTTCGGAACTGAGCTTCACACGAACGGTATCCGGTAGAGACATCAGCCAATTTCAAGCTAGCATAGGTGCGTGGAACCGCCCGGAAATCCAGCGCTGGCCAAGGTGCTCGCGGAACTGGCTCGCTACGATCACGCGCTCTTGAATTTTTCCGCGCGGGAGAAGAACGGAGCCATCGAGCTGGTGATCGAGCTGAAAAACGCCGATCTCGGGTTGCATACCTATTACGCGCCGCTGCACCAGCGGGATATCGATCATACGCAGTTCCCCTGGACGCTGCAGCGTTATCTTTACGACTGCATGCACGATTACCTGGTCGAGATGTTCATCCGGACACCGCAGAGCCGCGACGCGTGACCCCGCTCGCTGAAATCCTTCGGGATGAGATCCGGCGCGGAGGTCCGATCTCGTTTCAACGCTTCATGGAGGCCGCGCTCTACCATCCCGATCTGGGCTACTACCGGCGTCCACGAGATCCCTTCGGCACAGGGGGCGACTTCTACACCGCGGAGCAGCTTCAGCCGGTATTCGGCACGCTCATCGCCGAGCGTATCCGGCTGCTGTGCGAGCAGATGGGTTCGCCGCCGGATTTCACGGTTGTTGAGCTGGGCGCCGGGCGCGGCGAGATGGCCGAGGCGCTCGCGGAGTTTCAATACATTCCCGTTGAAATCCGCTCGGGTGGGATCCCCGGCCGGTTTCGCGGCGTGGCCTTCGCGAATGAATTCTTCGACGCGCTGCCGGTGGAGGCGGCCGTCATTCGAGGAAATACGGCGCGGGAGCTGCGGGTCGGTTTCGAAAACGATGCGTTCGCGTGGATCGAGGCCGGCGAAGCGCCCGAACAGATCCAATGCTATCGAAAGAAATATCTGGGGACGTCAACCGATGGCCAGCTCATCGAGGTCAATCTGGAAGCGCTGGAGTGGCTGGACCGGATTGCCGCGTCGCTTGAAACGGGATACGTGATCGCGATCGATTACGGCTATACAACCGCGGAACTCCCTCGCTTTCCCCGCGGGACACTGATGAGCTATCGCCGCCACCAGGCGCTGGATGATGTTCTGCGCGATCCCGGGGAGCAGGACATCACCGCGCACGTCTGTTTCACCGCGCTAGAACACCACGGCAGGCTTGCGGGCCTGGAGACGGAATCGTTCGAACCGCTGGCACGAACGCTGCTCGCCGCGGGAGAGCGCGACCAGTTCGCGCGCGCGCTCGAAGGCTCCACGCCGGCCGAACAGATGAAGCGGCGCCTTCAACTCAAGCAACTGTTGTTTGGGATGGGGGAGACGTTCCGGACCCTGATACAGCGGAAGGTGGGCGCCAAATAAAAAGGCCCCGAAAAATCGGGGCCTGAAGTCAAACTTGTTGTCCCTATGCGGGACGCCGCGACTACTTCTTTTTCTTCGGAGCGGCTTTCTTCTTCGCCTTCTTGGCTGCGTTCTTCATCGATTGATTCTCCCTAACATCAAATTTTGCGATTAGGAAAATCGCAATGTGATTCATATATAAGGTGGTTCGTGACGAATGTCAAGAAAAAAATGCACGTTCCGGCGTAAATCGAAACTCACGGGTCGCTCTTCGCGTAGACTCGATCATGCGAATTGCGCATGCGATGCTCTCGGTGGCCGCGATGCTCGCTCAAGAGCCCGACGCACGCGAGATCGTGCGCCGTTCGGTGGACGCGAACGATCGGAACTGGAAGATCGCCCGTAACTATACCTTCCTCGAACGTGATGAGGAGCGCCGGCTCGACTCCGCGGGCCAGGTCAAGTCGAAGAAGATCGAGACCCATGACGTCACCCTTCTCGAAGGATCACCTTACCGCCGGCTGGTCGAGCGCGATGACCGAGCGCTCACGCCCGATGAGGAGAAGCACGAACGGCGGAAGCTCGAGCAGAGCATCGCCGAGCGGTCCAAGGAGACGCCAGCCGACCGAAACCGCCGGATCGCCGAGTTCGAGAAGCGGCGCGAGCGGGATCGCGCCCTGATGCGTGAAGTTGCCGAGGCTTTCGATTTCCGGATCGCGGGCGCGGACCAGGTGGATGGGCGCGACGTGTGGGTAATCGAAGCGACACCGAGCAAGGGTTACGAGCCCCGCGGCCGGGAAGCGAAGATTTTTCCCGGTGTGAATGGCAAGCTTTGGATCGACCGCCAGACGTTGCAGTGGGTCAAGGTCGAAGCCGAAGTCATCAAGACGGTCTCGTGGGGACTGTTTCTGCTGCGGCTCGACCCCGGAGGCCGTGTCAGCCTTGAGCAGACACGCGTCAACGATGAAGTGTGGCTCCCGCGGCGCGTGATCGTAGCAGGATCGGCACGCATCGGGCTCATCAAGAAGGTGCGGATGCAGGAAGAAATCACCTACAGCAAATTCCGCAGGTTTCAGGCCGATTCGCGCCTGGTGCCGGCCGAGTAAAGCACATTAAGGTGCCCGGCGGCCCCAAAAACGTACCCCCGGCGCACCGCATGGTCCCGCCGATTGTTATAATTGCGGACAACTACGTCGTCCCGGAGGACGCATGCGTCGCAAGAGTTTTTGGGGTGCTCTGGCCGCCATTGTGGTTTCCTCGCTTCTGGCAGCCGATTCTCCGAAGCAGTTCACTCCCCAGCAACGCCGCTGGTGGGCTTTCCAAAAGGTCGTCAAACCAACCGTTCCCGAACCGAAGAATCGCGCATGGGTCCAGAATGACATCGATCGATTCGTCGGGGCCAAGCTCGAGCAGAAAGGCCTGACGCCGGCGCCGGCCGCGGATCGTGTCACGTTAATTCGCCGGGCGACGCTCGATCTTACGGGCCTGATTCCGACGCCCGAAGAGGTGCAGGAGTTTGTGAGCGACACCTCGCCCGGCGCATTTGCGAAAGTGGTGGACCGGCTGCTCGCTTCACCGCGCTATGGCGAGCACTGGGCGCGGCACTGGCTGGATCTGGCGCGTTACGCCGACAGCGAGGGATTCAAGAGCGACGAAACGCGGCCCAACATCTGGCGCTATCGCGATTACGTGATCGATGCCTTCAATCAGGACAAACCTTACGATCGCTTTATCAAAGAGCAGATTGCCGGCGACGAACTGTATCCCGGAGATCCGGCGGCGCTCGTGGCGACCGGATTCAATCGCCATTTTCCCGATGAGAGCAACGCGCGCAAGCTGCTCGAGAGGCGCCAGGAGATCCTGAACGACATTACGGATACGGTCGGCGCCACGTTCCTCGGGATGACCTACGGGTGCGCGCGCTGCCACGATCACAAGTTCGATCCCATCCTTCACAAAGACTACTACCGGCTGCAGGCGTTCTTCGCCAATACGCGCATCGAGGATCACATGGTGCTCGATACCGGTGACCGGCGGCGGGAATGGGAACGCGCCTCGGCCGAATGGGACCAGAAGACCCGGGACATCCGTGTGGAAATGCACACGCTGGTTCAACCCGAGATCGAGAAGGAGTACAAAACGAACTTCGACAAGTTCGGGCCAGAAATTCAGTCGGCCATCACCACAGCGCCGGCCGAGCGCACGCCCATCCAGTGGCAGATGTACTACAAGGCCAAGCCGCAGCTCGAACATAGCGAAGAGGAGGCCGCGAAGGCACTGAAGGGCGATGCCAAAGCGCGCTGGCGCGTGCTCAGTGGCGAGTTGGCCCAGTTCGACGCCATCAAACCGGCGCCGGAGGCGATCGCGCAGGCCATGATAGACAACGGTCGCGAGTCGCCCAAGACGCATGTGCTGGCGGTTGGCGTATACGATGCCTACAAGGAAGAAGTGCAGCCGGGATTTCTTTCGATTCTCGATCCGGCTGACGCAAAAATTGTCGCTCCCGCGAATCTAAACTCCACGGGCCGCCGCACGGCGCTGGCGGAGTGGCTGGCGTCGCGCGACAATCCGCTTACCGCCCGCGTGATGGTGAACCGCATCTGGCACTACCATTTCGGCCGCGGCATTGTGGGTACGCCGAGCGATTTCGGCGTGATGGGGGAACGTCCCGCAAACAAGGATCTGCTGGATTTTCTGGCCGCGACCTTGGTCGAGGAGGGCTGGAGCATAAAAAAGATGCACCGCCTGATCATGCTTTCGAATACGTATCAGGAATCCGCGAAATTCAATCCAGAAGCGGCGAAGGCGGACCCGGAGAATCAATTGATGTGGCGCTACAACCGCCGCCGTCTCGAAGGCGAGTCGATTCGCGACGCGGTGCTCCAGGTGAGCGGCCGGCTCAACCTCAAGATGGGCGGGCCGGGCGTGTTTCCTCCGCTGCCGCCCGGAGTTGTGACGCGAGGCGGCTGGAAAACGGACGAAGATTCATCCGAATCGGAACGCCGCAGCGTATATGTTTTTGTAAGGCGCAACACCCGGTATCCGATGTTCGAAGTGTTCGATATGCCGGATACGCATGAGAGCTGCCCGCGACGCAGCGCGACCGTGACGGCTCCGCAGGCCCTCGAGCTCCTCAACAGCGAGCTCGTGATGGACTGGTCGCGATCTCTTGCGGAGCGCGTAATGAACGACGCCGGGCTGACGCGGGAAGCGCAGGTGGATCGCGCGTGGCGTTTCGTGTATTCGCGGCCGGCTACGCCCGAGGAACGCAGGGAAGCGCTCGAATTTCTGGACCGGCAGACGGCGATATCCGGGTCTCAGTTCCCGGCGTTTGTGGATCTGTGCCATATGCTGGTGAACTCGAACGAGTTTTTGTATGTCAACTAGGCTGCCCGCGCATTACCGGCCGATTACTTCACGCCGGGAGTTTTTCGCGCGCGCAGGCAGCGGGCTGGCCGGGATCGCGCTGGCCTCGATGTTGCGGGCCGACGATCCACTTTCCGCCAAGAGGCCGCATCACCCGCCCAAAGCGAAATCCATCATCTGGCTTTTCATGGAAGGCGGTCCCAGCCACGTCGATTTGTTCGATCCCAAACCGAAGCTGCTCGATATGGCCGGCCAGCCGATGCCGGAGTCGTTCGGCCGTCCCATTACGGCAATGGGTACAGCAAGCAACACGCTCATGCCGAGCAAGCGCACCTTCAAACAGTACGGCGAGAGCGGGCTCTGGGTGTCGGACTGGTATCCGAATATTGCCGAACACGTCGACGACATGACGGTGATCCGCTCGGTGTGGGCCGACGGGCTGAATCATTTCGGTTCGGTCTGCCAGATGAACACGGGCTCGATCCTGGCAGGGCGTCCGGCCATGGGCGCCTGGACCACATACGGACTTGGCTCGGCCAACCGCAACCTGCCGTCCTTCGTCGTGCTTCTGGACGACAAGGAGCCCATAGGCGGCGCCAAGAACTGGAACTCCGGATTTCTTCCCGCCACGTACCAGGGCACGCAGTTCCGCCAGGGCGACACGCCGATTTTGCATCTGAAGTCGCCAGCCGGCGTCACTGGCGAGGAGCAACGCAGTAAACTCGATTTCCTGCGGCGGCTGAACGAACGCTTTTCCCGCGAGAACCCCGGCGATACCGACCTCGACGCGCGCATCGGAGCTTACGAACTGGCGTATCAGATGCAATCCGCCGCGCCCGAGGCAGTCGATCTGACGAAGGAATCGGAAGCCACCAAAAAAATGTATGGCATCGACGATCCAGACGCCGCGGCCTTCGGAACCAACTGCCTGCTGGCCCGGCGGCTGGTTGAGCGCGGCGTGCGGTTTGTCGAACTGTACGCCGGATCGGGAAGCGGATGGGACGCGCACTCGGATCTCGAGCGGAATCACTCAAAGCGCTGCCGGGCCTCCGACAAGCCGATCGCCGGTCTTCTGGCCGATTTGAAATCCCGCGGCATGCTGGATGACACGCTGGTGGTCTGGGGCGGCGAGTTCGGGCGTACTCCATTCAATGAAAAAGGCGACGGGCGCGATCACAACCCTTGGGGCTTCACCATGTGGATGGCCGGCGGGGGCGTCAAGCGCGGCCAATATATCGGGTCGACCGACGAGATCGGCCTCAAGGCCGTTGAGCGGCCGGCGCACGTGCACGATATCCATGCATCCATCCTGTGGCTGCTGGGCATGGATCACGTCAACCTCACCTATATGCACAACGGGCGCGCGGAAAGACCTACTGAAGTTTATGGATCGCTGATCCAAGAACTTTTCGCATGATCTTTCTGCCGCTGCTGTTTGCGGTCTACATTCCGGAAGAAGACCGCAGCCTGGCCGAGCGCTTGAAACGCCACGAACCGGCGGTCATGACAGAGCTATACGATCGCTACGGCAAGCTGGCCTATTCGCTGATCTATCGCATTGTGCGGGACGTGGGCGCGGCCGAAGACCTGGTGCAGGAGACTTTTTTGCGCGTGTGGAACCGGGCACAGGGGTTCGACGCCGAACGAGGGGCGCTAGGGCCGTGGCTGCTGGCGGTTGCGCGCAACCGGGCGATCGACTATCTGCGGTCGGCGAGCGGGAAAATGTCGCGTGGCGCGCTTGAACTGGAGGCGGCGGAACATCCATCGGCATTTGCGAATTTCGAAGCCGACGTCCTGAGCCAGGATCAGTCGCGGCGTGTTCGCAGCGCGCTCGGCCGGTTGAACGAGAATCAACGGCACGTGATCGAGCTGGCATATTTCGAGGGGCTCTCGCAAAGCGAGATGGCGGAACGGCTGGGCCAGCCGCTCGGGACCGTAAAGACCTGGGTGCGGACCGCGCTCAAGAATCTGCGCGCCGATTTGGGCGAGAAGGCGCTATCGGTATGACCTGCGACGAACTGCGCGACGACTACGAGCTGTACGCGATGGGTCTGCTGGATGAACCCGGGCGCGCCGAGCTGGACGCGCATTTACGCCGCGAAGGGGATCCGTGTATCGCCGGAGTGCAGAAGGCGCGCGAGCTCGTCAGTTCAATTGCGACCACTGCCCCGGAAGTGCATGCGCCCGCACGGTTGCGCAAGAAAGTCGCGGGTCTGGTCGTGGGTGACGAAGGGCGGCGATGGAGCTGGGCGCCGGTATGGATCGCGGTGGCGGCGGGCCTCGCGTTGGTCACGATCTGGCTCGGTATTTCGCGCCGCGATCTGGAGCGGACTATCGCAGACTTCGAGCGCCAGTTGCAGCAGAAGAATGTGGAACTGGCCCGCCTGAACGAGGCGGTGGCGCTCATGAACGATCCCGCTGCCAGGCAGGTGGTGTTCGGAACGGACACTGCGCAGCCGCCTCGCGGGCGCGTTTTCGTGAATCCGAAGCAGGGCGTGCTGCTGCTGGCTTCGAATCTTCCGCCCGCCGCGGCCGGCAAAATTTACGAGATGTGGCTCATTCCCAAGGGCGGCAAACCCGTGCCGGCCGGCCTGTTCCAGTCAGAAAGCGACGGCACCGCGCTCTACTTGCGCAAAGGCGCGGTGGACATCGCTTCGATGGGAGTGGTGGCCGTGACTCTCGAGCCGGAGTCGGGCTCCGCGCAGCCGACCACGACGCCCATCATCGTGGCCGCACTCTAAGGCTTCGACGATCCGGAACGGCGCTTACGCCGCACGTGGATTCCCGTAATTGCGGCGACTGCGGTGAGCAGCATCACAACTGAGCCCGGTTCCGGAACCGGCGTCAGCGGAGGCGGAGGAGGTTCCCAGCCGCCGCCAGGATTTGACGGCGGGACCTCCGGAGTTCCTGGATTATCCGTGCCGCCCGAAATCGGAGCTGGGGGCGTGGGCGTCCCCGGATGTTCTGGGGTAATAACCGGGGGGGGCGGCGTCGTCGGGCAGCAAGGATGACCGGGTCCGCCACTTCCGCCCGGGCCGGGTGTTCCCGGTGTGCCGGGGTTTCCTGAGCCGCTGTTCCCGGAGCCTGGAGTTCCTGGAGTGACGGGGATGCCCGGGCCGCCGTTCACAGGACCCGGCGTCCCTGGTGTCCCTGGGGTTCCAGGGTTGCCTGGTCCCGCCGGACTCGCGGGACTCGTGGCGCGCGGGAAGATCGGCAACCCGATTCCCGGGGAGATTGGCCAACTACCGATATCGTCAGGAACCAGAGCTGCCGTCTTTGCCGGCTGCGCCGGCGTTATCTTCGATTCCGATGTCTCCGGCACTGAAACCGGACTGAACTCATAAGAATCCGGCACGTCAATGATGTACGCGGGCGGATCCGCTTCCGCAACCGGTACCTGCGGGGTTTCGGAAATGCGATTTCCACACCTCGCGCGCGCATACATCAAGCCGTCCGTGAGAAGTGCTTCGCGCCGCGTGAGACGGACGGGTTTGCGGGTCCAGTAAATCTGGTTGCCCTTCCGATAAGAGACGTAGACCGGATAAGTGAAATTCGAGTTGACGGTTTTCAACGCCGTGAGCTGAAAAGGTTCGTAGTGACGCGCCGCAACCTTATCCAATTTCAGCTTGGTCCGCAGTTCTGAAGCATCGTAGGCGCCCCCGGGGACCACCGAATACGGATATACGGGTCGCGCTTCGTGGACAACTCTTGCCGGCTGATTTACCGGCTGGATAATGACATTCTCGTGAGCGGGTTCAGGCCATGAGAGAAAGATTGCCGGCGTGCCAGCCACCAGTAGTAATGCCGCCGTTATCGCAAAAGTGTGCAGGCCAGTCCGCGGGATGCGCACGCTAAAGCCTCGTACCGGAGGCCGGGAGACAGCTGTCCTCTGAAGATGCCGATACGGTGTCATAAAAAGACTTACAGCTCGCCCGGGCTTCCTTATGGTCGAGCTGTGATGATTCCAAACTATTAACTTTGGCTAGTAGCTCGGTTACCTCATTTTGTTACTAAGTGATACCTTAAGCAATACGGCGTTTACCTGAACGACCGGGTGCGGTGCCTGGAGCCGCCGGTCGATGCAACAGCTTCGCAATCCCGCGTTACAATAAAAAGCTTCCCGACAATTTCAGGGCGCCCTATTTATGTACTGGAGTAAACTATTCATCCCCACGCTTCGCGAGAATCCTGCGGAAGCGGAAGTGGTCAGCCACCAACTGTTGCTGCGCGCCGGGTATATTCGCCAGCTTGCCGCCGGCCTTTACAGCTATCTTTTTCTCGCACAGCGCTCGCTGCTCAAAGTTACCCGGATCGTGCGTGAAGAGATGGACGCCATCGGCGCGCAGGAAATGCTGCTGCCGGCGCTCCACCCGGCCGAGTTATGGCAGGAATCGGGCCGCTACACCGTAATGGGGGACAACCTGTTCCGGTTGAAGGACCGCTGGGGGCGCGATCTGTGCCTGGGAATGACGCATGAAGAGGTGATGACCTCGATCGCGCGCGGCGAACTGCGGAGCTACAAGCAGCTGCCGCAGATGTGGTACCAGATCCAGAACAAGTTTCGCGATGAGCCGCGTCCCAAATCAGGTCTGCTGCGCGTGCGGCAGTTCATCATGAAGGATTCCTACAGCTTCGATCTGGACGCGGCCGGCCTGGATGTGTCCTACCAGAAACACCATCAGGCTTACTGCCGGATTTTCGATCGCTGCGGCCTGGAATACACCGTGGTCGAGGCGCACTCGGGGGCAATGGGCGGCAGCCAGTCGCACGAATTCATGGTGGTTTCCGATGCGGGCGAGGATTTCGTGGCGCTCTGCAAAAACTGCGGCTATTCGGCGAATGTGGAAAAGGCCGTATCGCGGCCTTCTGAACCGGCCGTCGCGGACCCCGATGGAGACCGGACTCCCGAGGAGTTTCACACGCCCGGCCGCAAGACCATCGCCGACGTTTCCGAGTTTACGAAACTGCCCGAAACATCCCAGATGAAGAGCCTGGTGATGATGGCGGACGGCGCCCCGGTGCTGGCGCTGGTTCGCGGTGATCATCAATTGAGCGAAACGAAATTCGCAAGCGCGGTGGGAGCGACGGAAATCCGTCCGGCGCATCCCGAAGAGATGCGGCAGTGGCTGGGCGCGGATGCGGGCTCGCTCGGCCCGGTGGGCGTCAAGAAAATCCGCATTCTGGCGGACTGCGCGCTCGAGAACCGGCGCAACATGATCGCGGGCGCCAACCGCGATGACTATCACCTGCGCCACGTCACGCCCGGCAAAGATTTTCAGGCCGAGTTCCACGATCTGCGGCAGGTAGCCGCCGGCGACACGTGCATCAACTGCGGCGCGCCGCTCGAACTGCGCAAGACCATCGAGATCGGCCACATTTTCAAACTGGGCTACAAATATTCGAATTCCATGGGACTGCGCGTGCTGAATTCCGATGGCGCCGAGGTCCCGGTGATCATGGGATCGTACGGCATCGGCATCGAACGCATCCTGAGCGCGGCGGTCGAACAGAGTCACGATGCCGACGGCATGGCGCTGCCTGCCGCCATGGCACCTTTTACCGTCGTGGTCACGCCCGTAAACAGTTCCGAGCCCGGTCAGCGTCGCGCGGCTGAAGAGATCTATCAGACGTGCCTCGCCTTGGGGCTGGATGCGCTGTTCGACGATCGCGACGAGAGGCCGGGCGTGAAATTCAAGGATGCCGACCTGATCGGCGTGCCGTTCCGCATCACGATCGGCAAGAAGCTGGCGCAGGGGATAGTGGAACTGGTCGAGCGGCGAGGGAAGAAATCGGCGGACGTGCCGGTGGCCGAGGCCGCGGCTGCCGTCAAAGCGCGCGTCAAATGACGGACTGGAAGAAAATTCGCGGTGAGTTTGCGGCGCTGGAGAACTGGACGTACCTGAACACCGCGACGTTCGGGCAGGTTCCTCGGCGCGCGAAGGAAGCCATGGTGTGTCATCTGGCGCGTCGCGACCGCTTCGCGTGCGTCGATTTCATCGAATGGTTCGACGACGCGGACGGCATGCGGGCTTCCATCGCCCAGTTAATCCACGCCATGCCGGACGATATCGCCTTCATCCTGAACGCTTCGGCCGGGCTTTCGTTGTTACTGGGCGGGCTCGACTGGAAACCGGGCGACCAGATTATCACGCTCGAAGATGAATTTCCGAATCAGTACTACTATCCGAATTTCCTTGGAGAGCGCGGTGTGGAATTCATCGAAACGCCGTTCGAACGGTTCTACGAGTCGGTGACGGAACGCACGCGGCTGGTCGCCATCAGCATGCTGAACTATTCGACCGGCTTTCGCCCGCCGCTCGCGGAGATGGCGCGTTTCCTCAAAGAGCGCGGCGTACTGCTTTATCTGGACGGCACGCAAGGGCTGGGAGCGCTCGAACTCGATGTCTCTTCCATCCGCCCGGACATGCTGTCGGTGGACGCGTACAAGTGGATGCTGGCGCCTAACGGCGCGGGGTTCATGTATGTGGAGCCGTCCCTGCGCGAGCGGCTTCGGCCCAGCGTAATCGGGTGGCGCAGCGATCGCCGCTGGCGTGATTTCGAAAACCTGCACCACGGCGCGCCAGAGTTCGGGAACAAGGCCGAGAAGTACGAGGGCGGCATGCTGGCGTTTGCTCCGCTTTACGGGATGGCGGCGTCCATCGCCATGATGCTGGAAATCGGCCCGCGTGAAATCGAGCAGCGCGTTCTCCAACTGGCTACGATGACGCGCGCTGTATTGCGGCGTGCCGGAGGTGTGTCGCCCGCGAGCCATGAGGGGTCGCCGATCGTAACGGCGCGCTTCGAGGGGCACGATGCGCGGGAGCTCGCTCGCGAGCTGAACGCCCGTAACGTGCTGGTGGCGGCGCGTCACGGCAATCTGCGCGTTTCACCGCATTTTTACAACGATGAGTCGGATCTCGAGCGATTCGACGAAGCGCTCCGCGACGCCGTGCACCTCTCCCGCTAGCGGATTCCCCAGAACGCCAGCGTCGTCTTATCCTTGATCACGACGCCGTTAGACAGGACCAGCGGGTGCGCCCAGGTCGGGCTATCGGCCACGGTATAGCGGCGGATCGGCTCGAACCCCTTGTTACTCGCCCGGGCGACGATCAACTCTCCATCATCCTTCAGCAGAATCAATTTGCCGCCCGCAACCAACACGGCCGCGTTGTCACCCTGCCGGGGATCGCTCGTCCATTGAGTGGCGCCGGTTTGTGCGTCCAGACAAAAAAACTGGCCGCGCTTCTGATGCGAGAATCCGAACAGCAGGTTGCCTTCAAGCACGGGAGAACTCATATACATCGAGGCGTCGTTGGTCTGCCAGAGTTTTTCAGTGAACCACTTGCCGCCCTTGGTCCCGACCCGCATCGCCATGATCCCTTTTTCGAGGCCCGAGAAGATCGGCATGTCGTGGTACATGAGTGGCGTCACGATATTCTGCACGTACGGCGTGGTGAACGGGATCTTCCACAACAGCTCGCCCCTGGCTTCCGAGATGCCGACGATATTCGTCTGCGTTTGCGTGATCACTTGCCGTGTTCCACCAAGATCCACGATTACCGGCGACGCATAGCCGGGCCCGTCGCCGGCCCACCGCCATTTCACGTCACCGGAATTGGCATCGAAGGCAGTCAAGGCGCCATCGTCATGGCCGCCTACGTGCGCGATGAGCATGCCGGCATCCGTCACCGGCGACATCGCGGTTCCGAATAATGGAGCGGTTGTACGGTACTGCTTCGAGAAATCCTTGCGCCAAAGCTCCGCGCCCGTGGCTGCATCCCGGCAGGTAAGAATTCCGCTGATGCCCAGCGTGTAGAGCTTTCCGCCAGCAAACACGGGCGTCGACTTCGGGCCGGGTCCATGCCACTCCGCCGCTGAATTTACTTTGTACGAAGCGGGATAAGACTTCTGCCAGATCACTTTGCCGTTGGCCGGATCGACGCTTGCCACCACCTCATTCGCCTGCTGCCGCGTGAACACAAAGATTTTCCCGCCCACCAGAATCGGAGACGAGTGGCCCTCGCCGACCGTGATCTTCCAAACGGGCTTCAGGCGCTCCGGCCAGGACGCCGGCGCTGATTGCGTGGCGAGGGCGCCATCGCGATTCGGTCCGCGCCACTGCGGCCAATCGTCGGCAGAGGCGAGCGGCGCCATCCAAATCAAATTAAGCACGGCAAAGCCCGATAGTTTCCCGAACATAGTTATGGACCATGCTCGCACACTGGTACGGCGTCTACCGCACCGCGTAACGCGGGAAGGTATAAGGACCCGGATGCTCGTTCAGACTGAAAAAAAACCAGTGAGCCTGCAAACTGAACAGCTCCGGACCCATTGCGCCTTGCAATTCCAATTTTTGCTCGTCCGTCAGCTCAGTGTGGTAGCTGTGATCCGCCGAGGCCAGGGTTACCTGGTTGCGCGAAGTGAAATCCAGGGCGGCGATTGCTTCCGGCTGAGCGGAATCGATGATGCCCAGCCTGAGTCTGGATCCGTCCTGTGCCGGTCCTTTCCAAAGGCGTTGCTCGCCATACAGACTCCCTTGCGGTGAGCAATATCTGGCATCAGACAGGTCATGCATGAGCACCAGGTGCTCGCGGCCCGCCAGCACTGGGAGAAGCTTGCCTAATACTCGCTCGGCGAAGTCGAAACCATGTGCGTCCCAAAAAAAGAGCACGCGCTTCGCGTCACCGGCCAATTCCGCAAAATTGACGCTTTTCAAATCGCCGGAAGCGAACTTGAGAGCTTCAAGCCAGGAATTCGGCACAAAGCGGCGCAAGTTCGGCACAATTGTGGAGGCCCAGTTTCCGGGTCGAAAAAGGGCCACTACAGGGAATGGCCGCGCGGAAAGATGTGACGCTTCCAGGAATGCGCTCGCGGAGTTGCCGCTGGTACCCGAGTCCAAAACCAAGTCCGGCTGGTAATCAATTGCGGAGGCGATGAATTGGGCGTACTGGTAGAGGGAAAGGTCAGACGGTGCGTTGATTGCGCGACTGAGGGCAGGGATTCGGTCGCGGGCCCCTGCCAGGATGGATCGCTGGCGCCAATACGCAGAAGCGGGGCTGAACACCACGGGCGGAGAATCCTGCCGCGGACTGACTGAGGGTCGCGGCCTCGCCGACTCATACGGCCATCGCATGGGAGGTTGGTTGGGGTCGTTATTGGTCAGTTGGCGGTAGCTTTCCAACGCTGCAAGGTACTCCCGATATTCCTTTTCCAATGTGTCATTCCAGATTTCCGCGACCTTTCGGTCGAACTCAGCGCGCACACAATCGCAGACTAGCTGATCCTGTTCATTGTGGCGCTTGATCTCCGCGATGTCCTCGTCGGTGGCCTGAAATGACTTACGCTCTTGCCGAACCAGCCGGTTGTTGAAAACCACCAGCGGAAACCCTTCGGTTACATGTAAGTAAAAGAGAAACAGTTCCAGCGCCTCGGTGTAACCCACCAGGTGATAGAGCGATCGGAGTGATTCGATCACCTGGGATGGCTCGCGAAGTTCGGTCACAGCGCTTTCTGAGCCGAACAGCAGCTTGACTTGAGCGTTGTGAACGGACATCTGAATGCGCACACCGAAGTCTTCCTGCACGAACTGCTGCAATGTCATATTGCGCTCCTGCATCTCTTTGCCGGCTGGTTCGTGCGCGTCTCCGTGATAGCGCGAATGCAGATACGCTGAGATCGCGCGATCTACAGGGTTACGGATAACCGACAGGAAGCGGGCCTCAGGAAAATACGGCCGGAGGGATTCCGTGTTATGACCTGCGATCATTTTGAAACTTTGTTTCTGCTGTTCAGGAAGATTACTCAACCATTCGCGATCTTCTATATTGAATGCGTGAAATCCGCGAAGCACAAATACCTCGTCCGGGTTGAACGCGGCGGGAAGATAAGAGAGATTGAACGTGGTTCCGCCGGTCTTGGCAATGTGCATGAAGATGTACGTCATTTCAGTTTGCGCTCGCGGCCGCGACGCTTGAAGCTGGCCGCACGTCGCGCAGCACCGCGCTCCAGCCCGGAAGTCCGTTGGCGGCGGCGAATGAGTCCTCTTCCAGAACGATGGCCGCATCGACTTGCCTGCCCGCCGGCATTTCGTCCACGCGCGACGCGAAATTCCACGCTTTCAGCCACAGCGTGCGGCCATGCTGCCGCAATGGCACGCGCAGGTGCTTGTCTTTCCACGCCACGGGCGGCCCCGCCACCTCCGCACCCAGAACGGCGAAAACGGGTGCAGGGTTGCCACAGCCGAAGGGCGCCAGAGCACCTATCTCCCCAACATTCCGTTCGTTCACATCACGCAGCTCAATGGCGGCATCGATCGCGAGTTCCTGCACGAAGTCCGAGGGACCGAGCCTGGCCGCCGCGTACTCCTGAAATCTTCTGCGGAACTCATCCAGATTCCGGGATGTAAGGGTCAACCCAGCGGCGTGGCTATGCCCGCCAAACTTGCTGAACAGTTCCGGCATGGCTTCGAGAGCGTCGAGCAGATGAAAACGGGGAATGCTGCGGCCGGAACCTTGGGCCAAGCCATCCTCCGGGTTCTCGCTCAACACAAACACGGGCCGATGAAACCGCTCCACCAGGCGGCTGGCCACGATGCCCAGCACGCCGCGATGCCAGTTGGCGGCGCAAAAAACCAGCGCAGCCTGCGAGTCGTCAACGGGCTCGCGCCCGCATTGATCGAGAATGGTCTCGATGATCTGCGCTTCGGTATTCTGCCGTTCTGTGTTGAGCGCGTGCAACTGTCCGGCAATCGTGCGCGCGCGTCCCGCATCGGCTGTAAGGAACAGCTCGATCACGTCATTGGCGGTTGCCATGCGTCCGGCGGCATTGATGCGCGGTGCGATCCGAAAAGCTACCTGAGTGGCGGAGGGCACGGTGGCGCCGCTGAATCCCGCCACGTCGAGCAGCGCCCGGAGACCCGGATTGCGCACGTCCCGCAACCCCTTCAAGCCGTGCTTCACGATGATTCGATTTTCGCCGGTGAGCGGCACCACGTCCGCCACGGTACCGACAGCCACCAACTTCAAGAAGGATTCCAGTATGCGCTGAAGCTTTTCCGGCGGCCAACCCAGCGCGCCGAGCAGGCCCTGCACGAGCTTGAACGCCACCCCCACGCCGCAGAGATTTTTTTCCGGATAACTGCAATCCGTCCGGTTGGGGTTGAGTACGGCGAGCGCGGGCGGCAGCTCGGCTTCCGGCAAGTGGTGGTCGGTGATGATGACGTCGATCGAAAGCTCGCTCGCACGGCGAACCACTTCGGCCGCCCGAATGCCCGTATCCACGCTGATGATGAGAGACACGCCGCGCCCGGCAGCCGCTTCCACCACCTCGGGCCGCATCCCGTAGCCGTCCTTGAGCCGATCCGGTACGTGAAAATCAGCCTTCCCCCCGGCGAGCTCGATTGCGCGCTTGAGAATCACCACCGATGTCGTCCCGTCCACGTCGTAATCGCCATAGATCAGGATTTTTTCGCTATTGCGGATGGCGCGACCAAGACGCTCGAGTGCGAGATCCATGCCGCGCAGCGCGAGCGGGTCATGAAGATCCTGGAGGGTCGGATGAAGATAACGTTTGGCGCTGGCGGCATCCCGGAAACCGCGGCCGTATAGAACACTGGCGGCCGGAACGCCCATGCCGAGCGCGCGCGCCAGGACATCCACTGCGTCCCGGTCTAACTGAGGAAAGATCCAGCGCGCCGCCACTCAGTTGTTGGAGTAGAATCCGCCGAGCGAGGCGTCATCTTCATCCAACTCCTCGGGCAGATGACTCGAGATCTCGTCGCATATCCCGAGGAACTCTTCGTACCAGTCGGGACGAAGCTCGTAAACGTACATACGCGCGTGATGGTCGAATGCAAGCTCGAGCGAGCACGTGATGCCTTCATAGCCGCGCGTGCCGCGCAGACGGCGCTCGAAATCCAGACGCTCATCGGCCGGAATGTCGCACTCTTCCAACTCCTCGAGCGCTTCTTCCATTTCGGATTCCTCAAAATCGCGAGAGGCGAACACGATCATTTTGCAGCCGATCTTGCGCGCGGTTTCGAGGAACATCTGATAGTCGGGATAGCGCTCGGTATCCCAGGTCACGAGCGGCAGCCCTTCCAGACCGCCGGGATGACTCCGGAAAACGGCGAATCCGGAGCTGTCCAGATATTCCAGGATTTCTCGCTTCAGCGTATCGAGGTTCAGATCCACTTGTTGTCCTTCAGCGCTTGGCCAAGACCAGAATATCAAAGCGGTCACCCAGCTCGCGTGCGGACGGAGTCACAATGGACTTGGGGCCGATGTAAATTTTTCTCCCGGCATCGATGGCGGTGCGGACGTCGGCTTCGCAAACAAAGTCGGCTAGAGAGACTTGGGTTGCGGCGGCCGGCGAGGCTGGAGGCGCCTGGACGCTGCAGGATGGCGGTTGGGCAACCGGAGTTGACCGTTTCTCAGCCAGAAACCGGTCGACAACCGCCGCAGTGGCCGCGCGCGGTCCCTGACTGACTTCCACACCCCGGCCGCTCAGATATTTCTCGACTGCCGTGACGAGCATCTGCCGATCCACAGTGGCGCCGCGAGAAGCATTGAAAGTCTGCGGCACGGCGGCTGACTTTGCAGCCGGCACCTCGAAAGCTTCTTCCGGTTTACGCACCGCATATGCCAGCCGCTTGATGTTGATCAGATGCAGGGGGCCGATATTATCGCCGGTAATGTTGCCGGCCACAGCGCCGCAGCCGAGCGTCATCGAGGGAAAAACATTGGTAGTGATGCCGGTCGATCCCTGCGGAGCGGATGTGTTCACGAGCACGCGAAAGGCAGGCGCCTCGAGCGCGTATTGCCGAATCTTCGCATCATCCCGCGAGTAAATCACGCAGGTGTGGCCGAGGCCGCCGAAGCGCAGCAGGTTCCGGCAGAGTTGGACGCAAGCCGGAAAATCCTTGGCGAAGTAGAGAGCCAGCACGGGCGAAAGCTTTTCAGCGGAGAGCGGATGCTCTTTGCCCACGCCTTCCATCTCGACGACGAGTATTGGCGTGTCCGGCGGCACTTCGAAACCGGCCATCTGTGCGATCCTGGTCGCCGGCTGGCCGACGCATTTCGGATTTACGGTCCAGTTCGGCGTTAGCAGCAGCTTGCCGAGCGCCTCCTTCTGGCGCACGTCGCAAAAGTAGGCGCGGCGGGCTTTGAGCTGGGCGATCACACTTTCCCGCAGCGGCTCTTCCGCTACAATCGCCTGCTCGCTCGAACAAACCGTTCCGTAATCGAAAGATTTTCCCTCGACCACTTTCCGGACCGCATCGGCCACATCCGCGGTGCGCTCGATCAGCACCGGCACATTGCCCGGACCGACGCCGAACGCCGGCTTACCGCTCGAGTACGCCGCCTTCACGATGCCGTGGCCGCCGGTGGAAAGAATCACGCCGGTGCGCTCGTGCTTCATCAGCGCGTGAGTCGCTTCGAGCGTGGGATTGGTGATGCAGCCGACGATGTTTTCGGGCGCTCCGGCTTCGAGGGCCGCGCGATACAGAATGTCCGCGGTCTCGCACGTACACCGTTTGGCGTTGGGATGCGGGCTGAGCACGATGCCGTTTGCGGATTTGAGCGCAATCAGAATCTTGAAGATTGCTGTAGAAGTAGGATTGGTCGTGGGAAGGATCGCCGCCACAACGCCCACCGGCACCGCGATTTCGACAACGCGCTCCTCGGCACACTCGTGAATCACCCCGACCGTCTTCATGCCGCGCATTTTGCGGGGAAGCAAATCGGCGCAAAGCAGATTCTTGGCGAGCTTGTCCTCGGCTTTGCCGTAACCGGTTTCCTGAACGGCCAGCTCAGCCAGGCGGCGTGCATGCGAGCGTGCCGCGGCGGCCGCGCGCTCCACAATCGCGTCCACCTGTTCCTGGGAGAACGAACGGTATTTCTGCCAGGCCGCGTAGGTTTGCTCGACCTTGCTCCGCGCCTCCTGAATGGAGACGAGGTCCTTATCCGCCAGCATTAGCCAAGCGCTTTTTTGATGGGGCCGGCGCCGGGAAGAATCTTTTCCGCTTCCTCATGCGGACGGGGAATCACGTGGACGCTCACGAGTTCACCCACGCGCCGGGCGGCGGCGGCGCCCGCATCGGTAGCGGCCTTGACGGCTCCGACATCGCCACGCACGGTGATGGTGACGTAGCCGGCCCCGATGAATTCCTTGCCGGTGAGCACCACGTTGGCGGTCTTCACCATAGCGTCAGCGGCTTCGATGGCGCCTACCAACCCCTTTGTCTCAATCAGTCCGAGAGCCTCCATGCTGCCTCCAGTATCTTGCGTGAATCATTCACGGTATCACAGTTGGGCGGCGGCGGTTACTTCACCAGGTGATACTCGGTCTGGCGGCGCAGCACCCACGACATCCGTCCCGCTTCATCGAGCACTGCGTCCTCTTCTTGGCCGACGAACAGATCGTTGCCACCCCATTCGGGAATTGGCGTGTGGGCCGCAAGTTCGATCGAGAACCATGTACCCGGCAGCAACAGAACGTCGCCGCGTCCGGGCACGCCCTGCTGGCGGTCCCAAAGGCCGATGAGCGGCCCGGCGGCGTGGCCGTGATCGCCGATGGGATGGGTATAGATGGAGCCATTGATTCCAGCCGATCGCATGGCCTCGAGTGTTTCGGCCAGGACCTGATTTCCCGAACG
>Ga0070696_100000798_pt1 | contig 20288 bp, 18 predicted proteins | sample KBSK1253metaG_FD_65474 | JGI IMG/M metagenome (GOLD analysis project Ga0070696, IMG submission 65474) | Corn, switchgrass and miscanthus rhizosphere microbial communities from Kellogg Biological Station, Michigan, USA - KBS K1-25-3 metaG | ecosystem: Host-associated > Plants > Roots >... | reverse complement strand
CCGAGGCGTACCGCCAGAAATGTCCTGACGCCGCATGATTCATGGCGCTACGCAAAGCACGACGCAGTCCTCCGAATCGCTGGCTGGTTCTGAGGCGGTCGAAGATTCACGGCCGCGGCGTCTACGCCCGCACCGACATACCGAAAGGAACGCGACTCATCGAGTACACGGGAGAGCTCGTCGACAATGCGGAGGCGGATCGCCGCTATGAAGACGAGAAGATGCGGCGGCACCATACCTTCCTCTTCATCCTGAACAGCCGGACCTGCGTGGATCCCGCCGTCGGCGGCAACATTTCGCGATTCATCAATCATGCGTGCGACCCGAATTGCGTGGCGTGGATCGAAGGCCGCCACATCTGGATCGACGCGCTCCGCGACATCAAGGCCGGCGAGGAGCTGGGCTACGAGTACGAATACGACTTTCTGCCCGGGTACACGGTGGAGGATCTCGAGTTCTATGGATGCGACTGCGGCAGCCCGAAATGCCGCGGCACGATCGTCGACGTCCCCAAAGGCAAGCGACACCTGTTGCGCGAGCTCAAGCGCCGCAAGCGAGCCAGGTCGGCGAAATGACTGAACGGGGAGGAGGGGCGGGCGGGGGCGGCGCCGCGGCGCCGATGGCGTCGCCCATGCCGGCGGCCTCGCTGCGGCTGCTGCTGCGCGGTGTCGTCGACTACGCCGGCCTCTTTCCGCCGGCGTCGCTGGACATGGCCGCGGCCGTCGCGGAATATGCCGCTCATCGCGACGGCGCCGAGGCGTGGGCGTTGGGTCGGTTCGTCTTGCCCGCAGCGCGTCTGGAAGAGCTCAACAGCGTCGCGGCGGCTGTGCTTCCCCGCCAGGGAGCCCGCTCGTGGGCGCTGTCGGCGCTCCTCGGCACCGATATCGAGGAAGACGTGGGCCGGATCGAGCATTTCAACGACAGCCACCGCGACGCCCGGGCCGGAGCGGTGCTGGTCGATACTGTGGAGCTGAAGACGCATTCCGCGCGGGATGTCGCGCGCGCCAACGAGCTGCTCGACCGGCGGTTCGACACGTACATGGAGATCCCCGTCGCCGAGGACCCGATCGAGCTGGTCACCGCGATTTCGGAAACATTGGCCAAAGCGAAGATCCGCACGGGCGGCGTCACCCCCGACGCGTTTCCGTCCAGCGCGCACGTCGTGCGATTCATCAGGCGTTGCATCGAGGCCGGAGTCGCGTTCAAAGCGACAGCGGGACTTCACCATCCGCTGGGGGGCGACTATCGGCTGACGTACGCGCCAGACGCGCCTGTCGGAACGATGTTCGGGTTCCTGAATGTGCTGCTCGCCACCGCGACGATCCACGCAGACCTCGGCGACCAGGAGGCGCTCGCGGTCCTCGAGGAGCGACACCCGAGCGCCGTGACGTTCGACTCGCAGGGCGCACATTGGTGCGGACGTTCATTGCCGATCGAAGCGCTCGAGCGCGCCCGCGACAGCATGACCTCGTTCGGCTCCTGCTCCTTCAAGGAGCCGCTGCACGATCTCCGGGCGCTGAGCCTGCTGTGAGCGCGGCGCTCGACGCGACGCACGACGCTTCACTGCGTTCCTGGGTCAGCGCCGCCAACGACCCGGCAACCGATTTTCCGATCCAGAACCTGCCGTTCGGCATCTTTCGGCGCCGCGACCGCCGCGAATCGCCAGCCGTCGGCGTCGCCATCGGCGATCGGGTGCTCAACCTCACGGCCTGTGCGCGCACCGGCCTTTTTTCCGGGGAAGCGGCATCGGTCGCGCGGTTGTTCGTCGACAACTCGCTCAATCGCCTGATGGGTGCGGGCGCTGGCAGTGGAACCGAAGGGGCCGGACAGGCTCGAGAGGCCGCGAGGATCCTTCGCCGGTCGCTCGTCGAAATCCTGCAAGCCGGAAACAGCAGTGCCGAGAAACGCGGCGCCGAGATCACCCTCGCGATGAGCGAGATCGAGCTGCTGTTGCCCGTCGAGATCGGCGACTACTCCGACTTTTACGCATCGATCCATCACGCCACGAATGTGGGCAGCATGTTCCGCCCCGAGAATCCCTTGCTGCCGAACTACAAGTACGTGCCCATCGGATACCACGGCCGCGCCTCATCCATCGTTGTCAGCGGCGCCGCCGTCCGCCGTCCGCTGGGCCAGACGCGAGACGACGCGAGCGCGCCGCCCGTGTTCGGCCCCTCGCGCAAACTCGACTACGAGATGGAGCTCGGTGCGTACATCGGCAGCGGCAATCCGATGGGATCGCCGGTTCCCATCAGCGACGCCGAGAATCACATCTGGGGCGTGTGCCTGCTGAACGACTGGTCGGCGCGCGACGTCCAGAGCTGGGAGTATCAGCCTCTCGGCCCCTTTCTCGCCAAGAGCTTCGCGACCTCGGTGTCACCCTGGGTGGTGATGCTCGACGCGCTGGCGCCATTTCGCGCACCGGCCGCGCGGCGTCCCGCCGGAGATCCGGCGCCACTGCCGTATCTGTCGCATCCGGCGAACGAGGCACTGGGCGGCATCGATCTCACGCTCGAGGTCTGGCTGCGGAGCGCGAAGATGCGCGAACGCGGCGACAAGGCGATCCGAGTGAGCCAGGGGAAGTTCAGCGAGATGTACTGGACTCTCGGCCAGATGGTCGCGCATCACACGAGCAACGGCTGTAATCTCCGCACAGGAGATCTGTTGGGGAGCGGAACGGTGTCCAACGCCTCAAAGGAGTCCAGAGGCTGTCTGTTGGAACGCACATGGCGGGGAACGGAGCCCTTGGAGCTTCCGGCCGGAGAGCGCCGGGCCTTTCTCGAGGACGGCGACGAGGTGATCATGCGCGGGTTCGCCGAGCGAGACGGCTACCGCAGGATCGGCCTCGGTGAATGCACCGGGATTGTTCTGCCGCCCGCGCTGTCATCCTGAGTCAAAGCGCCCCTGCCGGGATATCTCGGGGGCGGCTGTTCTAACGCGGAAGAAACGCGGATGGAGCGGAAAGTACCGCGGATACCAAAAGGAGAAGGGTGAGAACTCCATACAACCACTATCCGCGGACGTTTCCGCTCCATCCGCGTCGTTTCAGCGTTGAAACAGCCGCCCGCCTGATGTGGATACGCCCACAAGCAGTTCGCCGGGGCCATGAGGTGGACAGCAGGGCCTCAGCTTCCTTTCCTGATGAGAAGCTTCTGTCCGACCTTGATCGTGTTCCCGGTGATCCCGTTCAGCTCCTGAATCTTCTCGGGTGACGTCTCGTACCAGGACGCGATCGACGAGATGGCGTCGCCAGGGCGCACGATGTGATACACCGGCTGCTTGCGGTACTCGGCGAGGTCCTTGTCCAACTGCGCGCGCGCCGCGCGCACTCGCTTCGCCCATTCGCCAAGCGTGTACAGCTTGCGGTGGCGCGCGTCCCAGGCCTGGCGCATGAGCACCGCTTTCTGCCACGAGCCCGAGGGGATGCCGAGGTTCACCGTGCCGTCCGGCGTCTCGACTCGCAATGCCCGTGCGAACCCGAGAAGCGCGAACGATGGCTCGATCCTGGTGAGCGTGTCGAAGGGAAAAACGCGCTGATCGAACGTCGGCGGCGCGTCCGATATCCCGGTGATGTCGCGCGGTGGCGCGCCGAGGTAGATGAGACGATGATCGGTGAGCACGAGCAGCCCGCGCGTCTGTCGGAAATAATCGACACCGCTGCGCCGGAAGACCGAGACGGCGCGCACGACGCGCTCGCCCTGCTGCAATGTGTTCGTGCGCAGCTCTCGCTCGACTTGCGCGCGCGCGTCACGCGGCTCGGCGCGTCGCAGGTACAGCATGAGCTGCACGAAGATGACGAGCAGCGCGAAGCCGAACGCGGCGAGCGCGTACCACACGCCTACTGGAACGTTGTGTTGCGTACGACGAAGGAAGGACCGTCGCGGCTGTTTCTCCGCGCTCGGATCCTGATCGACGCCGACGGATGAAGCAGAGGTCGCCATTACGAGCTGAAGTCCACGCCAGAGAGAATGGAAGTTCGATGCCGTTGTTGTTCTGAGAGCGCCAACCTTGTACAGTTCATCGTCGTAAACGACCGTGCGCTCCGAGATAGATGAGCTTGCTCTCTCCTGCCACGCCCTTCCGGAGAAAAGGTATCACTTCCAAATCACTGCTGCGTCTCCTCGTTCTGTTGGTGACCAGCGCCGCAACCGTCGTTTTCACCGCGCTGAGAGTGAAGCCGGTGTTTCTCGACGAGTCGTTGGGAGTTCATTTATCGATCCCAATGGCGACCGGTGATGAACGGGCGATGGTGCTCGCGCCCTGGAGTCGCCTGCCGTTCGACGCCGCGCTCGGAACGTCGATGTTTCTGCGTGATCGTAGCGCGTTCGCGATCGATCTGGTCGGGACCGGAAAGGTCGGGCTCGCTCGGGCCCTCGCGCTCGCCGACGTCGCCGTGCGGGAAGCCTATCGGCGCCAGGTGCCTCCGGCGCTCGTGCTCGGTGTGCTCCTGACGGAGAATGACGAGCTCAGTTCGACGGCGCGATCGCGGCAGGGGGCGGTGGGTTTGATGCAGATTCATCCGGGTCCGTGGCGTCCGGCGCTCGGTGAGCTTTTCGGCAGGAATCTCCGAAACGACACGACGAATCTTCGGTATGGCATCTACATCCTGAGCCATTTCGCCAAACGCAGCGCCGACAGATCTCCGGAAGACACGGGGACGCATTGGCGTACGGCACTGTTGCGCTACAACGGTTGCGTGACCGGAAAGAATACGCCCAATTGCGACCGATATCCCGACGTGGTTCGTCGCGAGGTCCAGCGCTCTGCGCGCACCATCTGCGCGGGACGCGACTTCGATCGCTGCGTCGTGACGCCGCTGCGGCTTGGAGCGCGCGCGGTTCAGCGAACCGAATAAGCGACGACGGGGACGACGGGGCCTCGGGAACGGGGAACTGGGAACAGTTCAATAGCAACTGCGGGAAAAGTTGAAGGGAAAAGATCAGGGGAAGGGCGCGCGACGCGACCCTTCCCCTGTTCCTTTACCCTGATCCTTTCCCGCGGTTGCGGTTAAACCATTCCCAGTTCCCCGTTCCCGGTTCCCCGAAGTTCCTGCTTGGCTATTTCACCTTCTCGACCTTGGTATTCGAGGTCGTCGTCACGCCGATCTCCATGCCGTTGGCAGCCAGGACGATCTTGATGTTCGCCTGATCTTCGTTCGAGCTGCCGACGAAGACTCCCTTCTGGCTCACGAGGATCGTGGCCTTGCCATTCGCCGTGCCTTCCATCGTCATCGGCTGGCCCTGCGACGTGCCGCTGCCGGACAGCGAAGTGGTGGTCTCACGGGCGATCTTCCACGATTTCTCACCGCCAATGGTCGTGTCGCCCAGTACGGTGAACTTTGCCACCACGCGACGATCCACGTCGATGCCGGCCTGCTTTACCTTGCCGACCGTCGTATCGGTCCATGAAGATCCCGACGCGAGCTTGGTGGCGCGGATCCTCGGGAGGAAGCGGCTCATCTCATCGGTGATCTGCGCTCCCTGGGGAATCGAATCATCGGTGGGGCCGACCGCCGAGTACACGGCGCCGTATGGCGCCAGCTTGGCGGCGATTTTGACGCCGATCAGCTTGTCGAGTCCCGGCGGCGTCATGCCCATTGGGCCGACGGCTTTGACGGAGTCGATGATGACTGTGACGTTGAGCGTGTCTTTCGTTTGACGCGCGACGGTGACGGTGAGGAGCTGATCGTTGGAGCTCTCGAACTCCTGCTTCTGACCCATCGCCTCCTGCGCGCCCTTGGTCTTCGAGGAAATACGATACTGCCCAGTGCTGGGCGCGTACTCGAATCCCTGCGCCGAGGCGGTAGCCGGAAGAATCAGCGCGAGCGCGAATACGAGGTGACTTGGTCTGCCAAACATGCAAATGCTCCTCAAGGTTGGATGCCGGAAAAAAAGTTCCCGGCAAGCTGGAGAAATATAGCGCGCGTTGCGACCTTTAGACCCCACAATGACCGAAACGATCACACTCGAGCTGCTGTACCCCGACGCCCGGTCGCCGGAGCGCGCCACGGAAGACTCTGCGGGGTACGATCTCTTCGTGCACCTGACACACCGCACGGTGAGCTGCTCCGAGTACAACGGCACCTGGGAGCTGCCGACGTTTCGCGATCGCGACAAGAACGTGTCGTATTTCGAGCTACCGCCGAACGCGACCGCGATGATCCCTCTTGGCTTCAAAGCCCGATTGCCCAGCGGCTGCGAGGCCCAAATCCGACCGCGAAGCGGTACGACCTTCAAGAAAGGATTGCTCATTCCGAACTCGCCGGGAACCATCGACGCGGACTATCCGGACGAGTGGATGGTGCTGGTGCGCAATCCAGGCACGAGACCGGTGCGGATCGAGCACGGGGAGCGCATCGCGCAAATGGTGCTGTCCCGCTACGAGGTGCTGCCGATAGAAATGGGCAAGGTGGGGAAGACGTCTTCACGAACGGGTGGATTTGGCAGCACTGGCTTCTAGTCGGGGAGTCGTCGGCTCTTACTGGGCCGCGTCCCGCGCGCCGCGTTACAGCTTCATCTTCGCGCTGCCGCTGTTTCTGCTGTACGAAGGTCTCGCGGCGGCGCTCGCCGGTACTCCCGGGGCGGCGGGCGTTCGCAACGCCGCGGACGTCGCGCTCAAGACCCCCTTTCTCATTTTTTCCGGCGCGCGCGGCTCGTTGGCGTTCTTCGCGACCGTGGTGGCCATCTTCATCTTCGTCGTCGCGCGCGATCTGACACGCAGTCATGACCGCCTGCGTCCGAAGACCTTCGCGCTCATGCTCGGCGAATCCGCTGTGCTCGCGCTATTGCTTGGAATCGTCGTCGGTACCATCACCCAGCGTCTGCTTTCAGGGCTCAGCGCGCTGTCCGCACAGACGGCCGCCGGAGGTGGGGCGAATCCACTCGCATCGATGGGCGCGAGCACACGCCTGATGCTCGCGTTGGGCGCCGGTCTCTATGAGGAGCTGCTCTTTCGCGTATTGCTCGTCGGCGGGCTCGCCGCGGGGATTGGATTGTTCTTCGGACGGAATTCCCTGCTGACAGGAGTGCTTGCCGCCGTCACCGGTGCGCTGGTGTTTTCGGCGTTCCACTACATCGGCGAGTACGGCGACCGGTTTACCGTCGCGTCGTTCACGTATCGGGCGATCGCCGGCCTCGCGTTCAGCGGATTGTACCTCACGCGCGGATTCGGCATCACCGCATGGACGCACGCACTGTATGACGTGTACGTCATGGTTCTGTGAAAGACGTACGTCGTGCGTGGTGCGTCAGCGTGCGTCGTACGTCGTACGTCGTACGTCAGGATGTCTTACGTCATGCGTCAGCATACGTCATACGTCGTTCGTCAGGATGCGTCTTACGTCATGCGTCAGCGAGCGGCCAGGGCCTGGGCGAATTTCCGCACGATGTCCCCTGTCCGCTCCACGCCGTGGATTCCGTCGACGCTCTTTCCAGCCTGCCAGTATTCCTCCGCGCCGCGCCCCTTGTTGAGGTCCTTTTTCAGTCGGTAGAGCGATTTGACGGCGTAGATCGTTCGCATCCAATGCTTCATCCGGCGGTGGCGAAGCATGAAGCGAGCGATCGGTCCTGCCCGAGTGCCGAGCCGACGCACATAGTCGTTGTTGATCACCGCGACTGGAACGCCGGTGAGCCGCTCCGTGAGCACGATGTCCTTCGAGGTGCTGTCGACGATCGCCTGCTTGTAATCGGGGTGCGCGTTGCATTCCACCGTTGCGATGAAACGCGTGCCGAGTTGGGCCCCAGCATAACCGAGGTCGAGGGCATGCTTGAAGTCGTCAGGAGTGCCGATGCCCCCCGCGCACACGAGCGGAAGTCCGAACGGCGCCAGCTCATCGACGAGCTGCTCCGCCGATTTTGAGCCCGCGTGACCACCCGCGCGATTGTTGACGGCAATGAGGCCGTGAACCCCTGACTCGATGCCTTTCTGCGCCCATCTTCGCTCTGTGACGTCGTGATACACGACGCCCCCCACCTGGCCCACGCGTTCGACCACCCAGCGAGGTTTGCCGAGCGACGTGATGAAGAAGCGAATGCCTTCCTCGAGCGCGATGTCGATCCAGCGCTCCATGCGGTCGCGATAGAACTTGTTGGATTCCTCGATGAGCGCGTTGAATCCGATCGGCTTGCCCTGCGCGATGGTCTTGCTGAGGCGGATCCCTTCGCGGAAGTCGTGGCCGTGCACGTAGGTGAGGGAGATGGGCTGGATGATCCCGATGGCGCCGGCGGCGGACGCCGCGCCGACCAGCTCCGGATTGCTGCACGGGTACATCGCCCCGCAGATCAGTGGGACGGCAATCCCCGCGTGGTCGGTGAGCGGGGTTCGCACCGATGCCGCTACGACTTCTTGAGTAGCCAGGTGACTGTGCCTTTCGCGACGACGTCGCCGGCCTCGTCGCGAATGTCTGCGTGTACGTCGTAGTTCGTTTGCCCATTCACTTCGGGGACCGAGCAGCGACACTCAGCGATCAATGTGCCGCGTGCTTTCTTGAGATACTGCATCGACAGTCCGGTGACGATGCCACGAGTGCCCGGCGGCAACGCGGTGAGCATCGCGGTTCCGCTGGCCACCTCGGCGAGATTCACGAGTGCGACGGCGTGGATGGAATTGAGATGGTTCCGCACGCCTCGCCTGTCTCTCAACGTCCAGCGCGAATACCCCGGGCCGAGCTCCTGGATGCGCGCGCCCATACTGCCCGTGTACGGCGCCATCCGGCCGATCAGGATGCTGAAGAGTGTGCGGCCCATCGGTAGGCGGGAAAGGCGCTTCCACCACAGCGCGATCGCTCCACCAGGGGCGTCGAGAGGTTGTGCCAGACTTGCTCCAAAAAAGAAAGAGGGCGACCAGCTCCGCCTCTCAAACGTAACACCCATCAGCTGGCTAAACGCGGTCTGTCGTCGCCCACAAAAAAAGAGAGGCGGCCATTTTGGCCGCCTCCCCTATTACGCGCTCGCGACGAGATCACGGAACAGACAACAATACAAGCGACGTGGAGTATTTCGCGTTGATGGCATTCGCAACGTGGTTCATGATTGCGCGATGTGCCTGCGTGCTGGGATGCACACCGTCCAGACTGACCCACGCGCCGAAGGTGGCGGTGCCGGTCGCCAGGTTCGGTGCGACGGGGATCTGACCCGCTGCCTTGAGGCTGTCGAGCAACACGTTCGGATTCATGAAAGCCCATCCGAGTGTCGTCGCCTTGCCCGAGATGTACGAGTTGTAGTTGGTGACGGCTGTGCTCAGCGCGGTTTGCTCCGCGGTCGTCAGGATGAACACTTCTCCGACCGTCGCCGGGAACCCGACGGAATTTGGACCGCACGCAATGTGCGCCGGATGTCCGCTTCGAGCGGTGGGCGATTTCGGCGGCTGGCCAGTCGCGTTCGTGTCGTTCCGGAACCGCGCAATCTCCGACGCGATACGGAACGAAACGAGCGTCGCGCCCGCGCCCGTGCAGTTCGGATCGATCGTCATGGCCGCGGCTTTCACGGGGTCCGTACTGGTTGGGACGCGTCCAGACGCTTGATCGAAACCGGCGAGAAAAGCGGCATTCGTCTGCAACACCGCCACTGGAAATAGAATCGGAATATTCGTGACGTTGGCAACGCCAAGCAGCACACCTTTGAGGCCTGGTGCCCCCGCCGTCAGCTCGCTGATGGCGGCATCAAACGATGTCTGGAAACTCGTCTGCGAGGTGACTCCCGGCGAAACCCCGGCCAGCGGAACGAGCACACCGCTCACCGCGGCCGCGAGCACGTCGTTGTTGCCGATCCACACCGACGCGAATGTCGGCGTCGCTTCGAGCGCCTTCTGAACTTGCGTTTTTCCCCCGAGGAACAGCGACGTGAGGATGTTCGACGCAGTGGTCCCGCTCGTGGCCGTGAGGTCGGCGACGGTTGCGCCCGGCACGGCGACGTTGTTCAAGATGTCCGTCGCGCCGGTCGGATTGCGCAGGTCACATGTGCTGGACGAGACAGGAGGAGCGCCCGGCAGGTTGAACCGCGCTTGCGTCAGAAAGTTGACGACCGGCGGCGCGCACCCCCGTCCTGCCAGCGATGGAAAGGCGAATCGCGTCCCCATCTGCGCCGCGAGCAGCACCGCATACGAGCGCCGCTGCGTCGAGTCCAGGATACCCCCGGACTGATAGCCAGCGGTGATCGAGTTGCCCAACGCCACGTAATTCTGAAAGATCGCGTTCGCGCCGGTGAGGCTGGGTCCCACCACCGTGTTGGTGCTATCACTGGTACATGCTACGACCACAACGACGCCAGTCAGCGCGATGGCCGAGCGAGAAACTTTCGGAAATCCAAACATGCAATGTCTCCCGAGGCTCGGAGTTAATAGGTGGCTTTGAGGCTAACTGAGAACACGTTCGCGCTCAGCTCGTATTTGCCCGTGTTGAGCTGAACGGCAGTCTGTGTGCGGGCAGTTCGTTCGTCGACGCGCCCGCGCTTTCCAGGTCCCATGACTCTGAGGTACGCGCCCTCGATGGCGTAGCGTTGCATGAAGGGATACGACCCGCCAATCGAGACATAGGCCCGATCCTGTTCGGGCAACAACGGCGTCACGGTCTCGTCCGGTGCGGCGCTGGCCACGGCGGAGAAGCCGAACCGCAACGCAGCTCCGCTCACGAAATCCCGTTGCGCGCCCAAGCGAAGTGTCGACGTGTTGTTGTAGTCCTCGAGCAACACGCGATTCGAGACGTTCGCCGCGCCGAGGAAGGTGATGGGAAGCTCCTTGAACCGCTTCCATCCGGTCCACGCATAGTCGGCGGACAGCAGCCAGTCCTTGTAGCCGCTGTAGCCCACCCCGGCTTGAACCTGCGCCGGATGGGTGATCTTCGTCGACACGCCCTGCGCCACCAGCGGGCCCGTGGTGAACGTGCCGGCGACGAGCTGGTCGACTTGGACGGTGGCGTTCGGATTACCGCCGCAGATCGGGTTCGCGCCAGTGGGGAAGCAAATCGGGTTGCCTGCGGCGAGAACGAGACCGGTGTTGGTCTGCGTGAACGTGGCGTCGGCCCCTTCATACTCGAACTCGAGCGGCGTCAGGTACCTCACTCCGACCGACCAGGACGGTGTCGGCTTTCCGAAGATTCCGACGTGGCCTCCGTAGGCCGTCGAGCCGCCCTTCAATTTCGCGCGGCCGAACTCCGTCCGCTTCGCGATTCCCAGCTGCGCAAATGTCACGACCGGTGGACCCGCCGCGGCCACCTGGGATGACAGGTCGATTGCCTGAATCAGCTCGACGTTCGAGTGGCCAATCACCGGGCCACCACCGATCGACCACTTGTCGTTGAGTTGATACGCGAAGTTCGGCTGGACGTACAGCGTTTGCAGCGACGCCTTCTTCGCCTGGAAGCGACCGGGGAAGCTGTCGGTCCACTGGGAGGTCAATCCATAAGGGACGTAAACGCCGACTCCCCACGCCGCCTTTCCACCCATGGAAAACATGCCCGTGGCCGGCTTGTAGTTGACGAACAGATGGGGAACGACCGCGGTCGGAACATCTCCCTCGTATTTGCGAAACGTCGTGTCCTGCGTGAAGCTGGCGTCGATCTGGATCAATGCTGCGCCTGCGAGGAAGCTCCAACCCTTGAGCGCCTGCGTGGAGGCGGCGGCAGGGTTCCAGAAGATCGCCGACGCATCCTTACATGGAGATCCGGTGACGGCGAATCCGCGTGATGCCGCGCAGGTGCCGATCTCGTTGATACCGAACGCTTGCGCGTCCGCAACGTTCGGCACCGCGAAAGCGAGTGCGATCAGGACGAGGTACCGATTGGAACGGTGCCGCAGCATTGCCATCCTCCGGTTGTGGCGCACGCGCCCGCAAGGGCGCCTGGTGGGTCGGGCGAACTGGGAAGGGGACGCGAAAAAACTCTCTGGGGAAGAACACGCCAATATACGATGGTGGCGGAACGCCAGTCCATGGCACGCGTCTCGCCCGTTTGCCGCCCGAACCACGTAACCAACGCTTGACAGATGACAGCTACCGCTTCGTCAGACCTTCGAGTCGTCGGGCCCCGCACCGACGACTCTCGGCGTGTTCTTACGCCGGAGGCGCTCGCCTTCGTCGGGCGACTGCACGCGGAGTTCGCCGACCGCCGCCGGGAGCTGCTCGCGCGCCGCCGCGAGCGGTCGAGCGCCGTCCTCGAAGGACGAGAGACGCTGACGTTCGCCGAAGGCGGTCCGGCGCAGGGAGACTGGCGTGTCGCGGCGGCGCCCAAGGATCTGAATGACCGGCGTGTCGAGATTACCGGGCCGGCCGAGAAGAAGATGATGATCAACGCGCTGAACTCCGGAGCGTCGGTGTTCATGGCGGACCTCGAGGACGCCCTGTCGCCGACCTGGAGCAACGTGGTCGATGGCCAGGCGGCGCTCATGGACGCGGTTCGTCGTGTGTTGGCGTTCACGTCTCCCGAGGGCAAACGGTACCAGCTCAACGAACAGCTCGCGACACTCGTCGTCCGCCCGCGCGGCTGGCATCTCGACGAAGCTCACGCGCAGGTCGGCGGACGTTCGGCATCGGCGAGCCTGTTCGATTTCGGCCTGTACTTCTTTCACAACGCCCGGGAGGCGCTCGACCGAGGCACAGGTCCGTACTTCTATCTGCCGAAGATCGAGAGCCACCTCGAGGCCAGGCTCTGGAACGACGTCTTCAACTTCTCTCAGGACCTCCTCGGCGTGCCGCGCGGCAGCGTTCGCGCGACGATGTTGATCGAGACCATTTACGCCGCCTTCGAGATGGAGGAAATGCTGTATGAGCTGCGCGACCATGCCGCGGGGCTCAACGCCGGCCGCTGGGACTACCTATTCAGCATCATCAAGGCCTTTCGCTCGCGACGGGAGTTCGTGCTCCCCGATCGCGCGCAGGTCACGATGGCGACGCCGTTCATGCGCGCCTACGCGCAACGTCTCGTGCAGATCTGCCACCGCCACGGCGCGCACGCCATCGGCGGCATGGCGGCGTTCATTCCCAGTCGGCGCGATCCGGACGTGAATGCCAAGGCAATGGCCAAGGTTCGAGAGGACAAGGAGCGCGAGTCGGGCGATGGATTCGACGGCACATGGGTCGCGCATCCGGACCTGGTCCCGGTGGCGCGCGAGGTGTTCGATCGTGCGCTCGCGGGGAAGCCGAACCAGAAATCGAAGCTCCGGCAGGACGTCGCGGTGACCTCACGCGAGCTGCTCGACGTGCGCATCGAAGGCGGTCGTATCACGGAGATCGGCGTGCGCACCAACGTCGACGTGGCCCTTCAATATCTCGACGCCTGGCTTCGAGGCACCGGCGCCGTCGCCATCCACAATCTGATGGAGGACGCGGCAACCGCGGAAATCTCGCGCTCACAATTGTGGCAGTGGATTACGCACCGTGTGGATGTGGACGGTTCCGGCACGATGGGTGCTGATGTGTATGCTCGAATACGTGATGAGGTCGTCGCAGAGTTGCGCAAGGCGGCGCCGGCTGATTCGCGATTGGACGATGCAGTAGCGTTGCTCGATGGGCTGGTGCTCGGGGAGTGGAACGAGTTCCTGACCGTTCCGGGTTACAAGCTGCTGCCTTAGAGCGGTGTGGGGTTGAAGGTGTGGGGTTAAGTGATCCGCACCACATACCTCAGACCCCAGACCGAGGTTTTCGCATGAGCCCGACCCAAAACGGCGCATCTCCATCCTCCGAGCGCGAAACGCCGCAACAGCGGATCGCGCGCGAAGCGCAAACACTCGAGCGGCGCTGGAAGACCGATGATCGTTGGAAAGGAGTGCAGCGCGGCTACTCGGCCGCAGAAGTGCTGAGGCTCCGCGGTTCGTTCAAGGTGGAATACTCGCTCGCGCTTCATGGTGCTCAGCGACTGTGGGATGAGCTGCACAACGAGGATGGCGAGGCCGTGCGCACGTTCGGCGCGCTCACCGGCGCGCAGGCTGTCCAGATGGTGCGCGCGGGGTTGCAAGCGATCTATCTCAGCGGCTGGCAGGTAGCCGCCGACGGGAACCTGGCTGGTCAGACATACCCCGATCAGAGCTTGTATCCGAGCAACAGTGTTCCAGCGCTGGTCAAGCGGCTCAACAACGCGCTGCTGCGCGCCGATCAGATCGAGTGGAGCGAAGGTGGAGCCCGCGCCGGCATGGATTGGCTGGTGCCGATCGTCGCGGACGCCGAAGCCGGTTTCGGCGGACCATTGCACGCGTTCGAGCTGACGAAAGCCATGATCGAGTCAGGCGCCGCCGGGGTCCACTTCGAGGATCAGCTGGCGAGCGAGAAGAAGTGCGGCCACATGGGCGGAAAGGTGCTGGTCTCGACGGCGCAGCACGTCCGGACGCTGATCGCCGCGCGCCTCGCCGCCGACGTCCTCGACGTCCCCACGATCATCGTTGCACGCACTGACGCGATGTCCGCGACGCTGCTCACGACCGACGTCGACGAGCGCGATCGGCCATTCGTTGTCGGTTCGCGTACCAGCGAGGGCTATCATCGCGTGAACGGTGGGTTGGATTCAGCGATCGCACGCGGCCTGGTCTACGCTCCGTACGCCGACCTGATCTGGTGCGAGACCTCGACGCCGGAACTCGAGGAGGCGAAGCGGTTCGCGGAGAGCATCCGAGCGCGTTACCCGAACAAGCTGCTGGCGTACAACTGCTCCCCGTCGTTCAACTGGGAGAAGAATCTCGACGCCAGCTCGATCGCCAAGTTTCAGCGCGAGCTTTCGGCGATGGGATACAAGTTCCAGTTCATCACACTCGCTGGCTGGCACCTGATCAATCTGAACACCTTCGAGCTCGCGCAAGCGTATGCGGAGGAAGGGATGCCGGCGTACGTGCGAGTGCAGTCGCGGGAGTTCGCAAAAGAAAAGGACGGGTACACGGCGACCAAGCACCAGCGTGAAGCCGGAACGGGATACTTCGATCAGCTGCTGATGACCATCACGGGCGGCGAGTCATCGACGGCCGCGCTGCATGGGAGCACGGAATCGGAGCAGTTCGCCGCGTCAGGACAGAAGTCCGGCCGCGCGATGTAGACCTGCGGAGTTGCCGTTTGGCTACGGCTCCATCCTCATTTCCAGAAAGACGCGGACTCGTCGCCGAAACGGCTCGTCAAGTGTGTACGCGATCCCGCCGCGAGAATACACGCGCGGGGCGAACGCGACCGGCGCGGGCGGAAGCATGTACTTCATGTCCAGTCCCAGCGCGCGGTTCCATTTGCGGAACGCGTAGATGTCCGTCGCGGTGCTGGCCCCCTCGTAGAACAAGGTCCAGGTGCTGCTCGGCAGCGCGACGCGCCAGGCGAGCAGTCGGTTGCCCATGGCGACTCCGGTCGGGAACATCGGCATTCCGTACCGCTGACTGAGCAGCGAGCTGTCGGTGATTGGCGACGGCACGCCGCCGACGGTGAACAGCTCGAATGGATGTGGCGCGCCCTGTAAGCGACCTGCCGTGGCGGATAGGGCCACTGGGAACGCATCTCGGCCGCTCGTCTCCAGCTCCAGTGAAACCAGGGCACGGTGATAGGCCGCCCGCGTCTGTCCTTGCGACGCGTGGACGCGAATGCGCTCGAAGAGCCCGCGAGCGCCCGTGGCCTGCTGCAGCTGCAACGCGATCTCTCCAAAGCCGAGTCCACGAAAGTCGGACCCCGAGGCGAGCGTCGGGTCCAGTGTTCCAGCGCCGCCCCCGACGCGCGCCCGAACGCGCCAGCCTTCGCCCTGGCGCTCGGTCGAAAACGCCATCAGCGACTGCAAGAAATTGACGTCGAGACTGTCCGCGAAGGGCTGCGGAAATCGGCCGCGCGACGGCTCCTGGAGAAATCCGTGCACACCGAATTCGATCGCCGGCCGCGGGCGTCTCCAGGTGGCCCGCACGGATCCGCCCCAGATCGTACCAGCCTCGCCGATCGCGCCGATCGCGGTTGCGTCGAACCGCCCGACGATGTCGCCGCTATAGATCGCGACGAACGCGCTTCCGCCGTCCCCTGAAAGCGATCCACCCGGCAGCCAGCGCTGATGTCTTGGCCCGCCGCCGTACGCCCGAGACGGCGCAACCGGCCCGGCGCCGAGTGCGCGAAGTTGCACAGCATGGCCCCCTCCACCCGCAAACCCGAATTGCTCACTGGTGATGGCGACCACGCTGTCCGCCGTCCTCCCGTTGCGCGACATCCGGCGGACGTCGAAGCCGCGTGAATGCATCGTCAGAAACCAGAGCGAGCCGTCCTTCGGATTCACGTCGGGCGCCATCGCGGCTCCCGTGACGCGGGTCAGTGTCCGCGCCTGGGAGCTGGCGACGCTGACCAGCTCGAGATTGGGAATTCCACCGCGCTCGGAGACGACGACGAGGGTGTCCGTGCCTCTCAGCCACTGCGCGTCGTAACGGTTCGCCCCGTCGCCCGGGTCGATGTATCTCGCATTCGTCCCGTCGCGGTCCGCGATGACGATGCGCCATCGGCCGCTGTCGCTCACGCTCGCGACGAAGCGGGCCCCGTCGGGCGAGTAGCGAGGTCGATAGTACGACCGCGCGGCGTCACCCTCGAGAATCGTCAGCGAAGCTCCGCGCGAGAGATCGACGCGGGCGATATCGCAATGTCCCGCGTGGCATTGCATCGCGAGGGCTTCATTCGCGGTCGGGTGCGGGTCTGCATTGAGCACGCCTGATCCGTGGGTGGCGCGGCGCACGTCGCCCCTTTCAGTGTCCCAGATGTAGAGATCCGGGCGCAAGGTGCCATCGCCGCGCGGCGCCCAGCGTGTGAGCAACAACCGGCGATTGTCCGCGAACCACCTGGGTTGGCCGTACGATCGCCCGTTCGACGCGTACAGCGTCTTGAGCGCGCGCTTGCTCCTTGGATAGAAGCGCCGATCGGGGACGTCCTGTGGGTCCTTCTTCTGCGCCTCGATACGCCTGCGGATCATGGCCGTATCGTCCGGTTCCGGTGCCGTGCTCCAGACCACCACACGCGACGGTCGATCGCGCTCGCGCAGTGTGACCGCGACCCGTTCTCCATTGTGGGAGAGAGCAGGATCACCCGTGCCCCACGCGAGATGTTGGACGAGATCGCCCTCGACCATTCCCGCGCGCTCGAGCGCGGCCTTGGCCGCCATGGCATCGCGTGTCAGCTCGGCGACGTGTCGTCCATATAAGGTTGCGGGCGCATCACCGTACACTCCCGTGAATGCTCCGTCGAAGCCGCGAATGATCCGGGCGGTCATCCGTCGCCAGACATGCCCGAGGCTCGAATCCCCCGCGCTTCGCGCCAGCCATTCGAGAAACGCAGAACCACCCAGGTAAGCGAAGTCGCCACCCGCGAAGTCGTCCCAGGAAGACAGCTGTCCATACGAAGGCAAACGACCCTCGATCGCCCACTGCCTCAGGATCGCCGGCCGCCAGGCGTTGTTCGGCCTGCCGGTGCCCGTGATGCGTCCTTCCACGAGAGTGGCGTACCCCTCGTACACCCAGCGCGGTGATTTTCGCGCAATCGGGCCAAGGTTCGCCGGCAGCGAGGACCAGAGCTGGCGCTGCAGGGGATTGCGTGACGGCCGCGTCATGTGCGCGAGGTGCGTCAGCTCGTGAACCGCCAGCATCTCCCCCCACGTGCCATAGTTGCCGATGTCGCTCCGAGGATCGGGGGGCACGGCCCACCAGACCGTAGCGGGTCGATCGATGAAGGGGAGCGCGTAGCCGTTGGAGACGGCGTACGGGTCGTCGACGACGACGTGGACCGGGCGAGGCGGCGTGTAGCCCACGACCGAGACGATGGCGGAGTCGATGCTCTCCACGCGTACCGCGACCGCGCGCGTCCAGTCCTCGAGCTCGCGCGGAAAATGAAAGCGATAGTTCTTCGTGGCGACCGTGCGCCAATCGAGCCAGGGCCGCACCGGATCCTGCCCCCGGAGCGCGGAGGTCGACATCAGGAGCAGAATCGAGACGAAAAAGGGCCGCGGCGCGCGCCGCGGCCCTATGTCCACGAATCGTGAGAGCAAGCCGATCACTGTGTGCGGTTTTTCTCCTGATCGCGGCGTTTCTTCCAGTCCATCAACCAGGTCGATGGAATGATGAACAGCGGAGTGAGGAAAAACCCGAGCAGGCTATTCAGCCACACCAGCGCGATATAGAAGCAGCACAGCCCAATACCGACCCACAGGATACCGAGAGGACCTTGGCTTTCCACGAGACCTCCCCAACGAGTGTGTGGCCCTGTACCACGGTGAGGAAAAAAATAGGCGGCGCCCACCCGGTCGCGCTACCTTAAGATGCATGGCGGTAGGAACTTCGGGATCCAGTCGGACGAGTCGCCAGATCGAAGCGGCCGTGCGTCGGGCCGCGGCCAGCAGACAGCTCACCCTGGCGATTTCGGGGGGCCGCGATTCGATGGCGCTGTTGCACGCCGTCGCCCGGACCGCGCACGCATCCGTCGCCACGGTCGCGACATACGACCACGCCACGGGCACGGCAGCCGAGGACGCCGCCGAGCTGGTGGCGTCGCAGGCGTCAGCGCTGGGACTCCCGGTCGTCATCGGCCGAGCATCCGAACCGGGCGCCTCGGAAGCGGCCTGGCGCAACGCGCGCCGCGCGTTCCTCGCTGACGTCGCAGCCCGTACGCAGAGCGTCGTCGCCACCGCGCACACGCGCGACGACCAGGTCGAGACGATCTTCATGCGCGTCCTTCGCGACGCTGGCGCCCGCGGTCTTGCGGGACTCTACGCGTCGACCGCCGTGGTCCGGCCATTCCTCACTTTCACGCGAAGCGAAGTCGGATCGTACGCCAGGACCGTTGGCGCTACCTGGGTGGAGGATCCCACCAACAGCTCGATGCGGTTTTTCCGAAATCGTGTCCGTCGCGATCTGCTGCCTGCGATCGCGCGGGTGAAGCCGGATTTCGACGCTGAGCTCATTAGCCTGGCGCAAGCAGCCGGCAATTGGCGGGTGCGAGTGGACGAAGTCGTGACGCCACTGACCAGAGTCTCGCCGTCGAAAGCCAGTGTGTCCGTGACAGTGGACTCCCTGTCTCCCTATTCCCGGGAGGAATTAGCGTCGCTGTGGCCAGCGATCGCGGCCCGAGTGGGATTGGCGATGGATTGGCGCGGAACTGAACGCGCGGCGGCGTTTACAAACAGCAGTCGAACGGGCGCGCGCATCCAGCTGTCGGGGGGGTGGGAAATCTCGCGATCGCGCGAAGCGTTCGAGTTGCATCGGTGGCGTTAAGTCGCGAATGAGCACCTTATCCCGGACCTCGGCGCTGTGACCTCTACGACCGTTGACCCACGGCTCATGGGACGCGCGCTCAGGCGTGTCGTCTTCACTGAGGAAGACATCGCCAAGCGCGTCCACCAGTTGGGCGAGCAGATCACGTCGGCGTACCCATCTGGGGAGCTGCTCGTGCTCGGCCTGCTCAAGGGAAGCTTTATATTTCTCAGTGATCTCGTCCGGCAAATCACACGGCCGCTCCAGGTCGATTTCCTGGTCGCGGCAAGTTACGGTGACAACACATTTTCCAGCGGCAACGTTCGCCTGCTGTACGATCCGGAAACGGAGCTCGAAGGGAAGGACATCCTGCTCGTCGAAGACATTGTCGATACGGGCCGGACGCTGAACCGCTTGATGGACCTGTTGAAGGCACGAAATCCGCGTTCACTCGAGATCTGCGCGTTGTTGCACAAGCATGTCGCGCACGACCTCAAGTATCCCACCAAGTTCGTGGGGTTCGACGCGCCGAATGAATTCCTGGTCGGGTACGGGCTCGACCACGCCGAGAACTTTCGGCACATCCCGTACATAGCGAGTCTGCAGTAAATGCCAGTGCCACAACCGCCGAAAAACAAGCGTGAGATGAACTGGGGTCGGTTCTCCAAGACGTTCGCGTTTTGGATCCTGATCCTGCTCATTCCGGTCGCGCTCATCCAGCTCACGGGTGCGCGTAGTGAGCAGTCGCCCAAGATCAACTACACGCAGTATCGCCAGCAGCTCACGAACGACAACATCCGGTCTGTGACGATCCAGGGCGGCAAGTACGTCCAGGGCGAGTTTCGTTCGCGCATCAACCTGGGTACCGGCCGCGACGTGAAGCGCTTCACGACCAACCTCCCTGCGGAGAACAGCGAGAAGGAAATCGAGGCGCTTTCGGCTCGGAATGTCATCATCGAGGCGCAGGACCCGCGTCCCTCGATTACGGCGTGGATCCTCAACTTCCTGCCATGGCTGCTCCTCATCGGGTTTTACCTCTTTCTCTTCCGTCAGATGCAGGCGGGGGGAGCGAAGGCGTTTTCGTTCGGAAAGAGCAAGGCCAAGTTGCTGACCGGCGACACGCCGAAGGTGACT
>Ga0070696_100000797_pt1 | contig 20306 bp, 18 predicted proteins | sample KBSK1253metaG_FD_65474 | JGI IMG/M metagenome (GOLD analysis project Ga0070696, IMG submission 65474) | Corn, switchgrass and miscanthus rhizosphere microbial communities from Kellogg Biological Station, Michigan, USA - KBS K1-25-3 metaG | ecosystem: Host-associated > Plants > Roots >... | reverse complement strand
TCTTCCGTCCGCTCCAAAACTTCAGGCGTTGCGCTTCGTCGCGGCTGACTTCGATTCGCGATGCGCCCGCCGCGCTGAGCACCTCCTCCATGCGGGCGATTTCCTCCGCCACCTCGTCGGGCGTGCCATCGCTTTCGCACAGCAGAATGGCGGCGGCGCCAAGATCGTAGTCGGCGTGCACGAAGGCATCGACCGCGGCAGTCATGGCCCGATCCATGAGTTCAAGCCCCGCCGGTATGATGCCGTGGGCGATGACGCTGGCCACCGCCGCGCCCGCCGCTTCGATGTCATCGAAGCTCGCCATGATGCAGCGGGCCAACTGCGGTTTGGGAATCAGTTTCACGGTGACTTCGGTGGTGACGGCGAGCATGCCCTCACTGCCCACGACCACCGACAGCAGATCCAGCCCCGCCGCATCCGGTGCCTCGGAACCGAACTCCACCGGCTCACCGTCCACCATGAAGCCGCGCACCCGCAGCACATTGTGCAGGGTCAGGCCGTATTTCAAACAATGCACGCCGCCGGCATTCTCGGCCACGTTGCCGCCGATGGAGCAGGCAATCTGGCTGCTCGGGTCCGGGGCGTAGTACAAGCCGTACGCGGCCGCAGCCTCGCTGATCGCCGCGTTGCGCACGCCGCATTGCACGACCGCCGTGCATGCCGCGGGATCCACTTTGCGTATCCGATTGAACTTCGCGAGCGACAGGACGACGCCCAGACGATGCGGCATTGCGCCGCCCGACAGGCCCGTGCCCGCGCCGCGCGCAATGATGGGCACCCCCATCGCATGGCAGCTTCTGAGTACTGCCTGCACCTCCGCGTCGGTTTCCGGCAGCACCACGCCCAAGGGCGTGGTGCGATAGGCAGTGAGTCCGTCGCATTCATAGGCCACGGTGTCTTCATCGCGGAAAAGAATTGCCTCGCGCGGCAGCACCCGGGCGAGCGCAGCCACCACCTCCGCCTGGCGTTGCTCGCGCGTCGGCGCCACATCCTGCAGTGAGGTATTCAGGTTCATTTCCGCCGCATCACTCGATTCCCAGGCCATCACTACGCGGCATTATGCATCACTCTCCCGCGGCCGTTGGAGTAGCATTCGCGAAAATTCAAGACGGTGGCCGCGCCAGCCTGCTTGGGAGAACCTGATGTTTCAGCAATTGCTGACGCCGGTCGGCAACAGTTTGGCGCTGTCGTTCCTGGTGGCAATGCTGCCCATCGCAACCGTCCTCGTACTTCTGGGAATATTGCGGCGGCCCGCGTGGCAATCCTCCCTGGCGGGCCTCGCCGTCGGCGTGGTCGTCGCCGCGGTCTGGGGCATGCCGGCCCGCCTGGTGTTCGCCTCGGCATTCAACGGCGCCGTTTTTGCCCTCTGGCCCGTGATGTGGATCGTCATCAACGCGCTACTGCTTTACAACATCGCAGTCGCATCGGGCCGCTTCGACGCCTTCCGGGGGTGGCTGATCACGCACCTGCCGAATGACCGGAGAGTGGTGTTGATCGCCATCGGCTTTTGCTTCGGCGCCCTGCTGGAAGGCATTGCCGGATTCGGCGCGCCGGTGGCCATCACCGCCTCGTTGCTCATCATGGTGGGATTTCCGGCGATCGACGCACTGGTGTTCGTGCTGATTTTCAACACGACACCGGTGGCCTTCGGTGCGCTCGGCGCGCCCGTGACCGTCCTCGGTGCGGTGACGGGACTGCCCGCGGCAACGCTGGCGCAAATGGTGGGGCGGCAGTTGCCGCTGATCGCCGCCTTCCTGCCGTTCTATGTCATGGTGCTCTACGGCGGCTGGCGATCGGTCCGGGCGCTGTGGCCCATGTTGCTGGTCGCGGGGGCGAGCTTCGGCCTCGCGCAATTTGCCGCGTCCAACTTTCTCGACTACACGCTGACCGACGTATTCGCGGCGCTGGGATCATTGGCGGCGACGCTGCTGTTTCTACAGTTGTGGCATCCGGCGCCGGATCCGGAATTCACGATCGCGCGCACCGCCATCGAGGCGCCGATCCCCACCTCCCGTCCCGTGCCGGCCTGGCAGGGTTGGATGCCCTGGCTGATCGTGACCGCTACCGTGATCCCATGGACCCTGTTCAAGGTTGCGGCGATTGGACAGCGCGCGATTCCCTGGCCGGGGTTGGACAAAGCCGTGTCCATCACGCTCTATCACGACAAGCCGTATGCGGCGGTCTGGGTCTTCCAGCCGCTCGGAACCGGCACGGCCATCCTGCTCGCGGCACTCATCACCGCGCTGTTCGTACGGCTGCCCGCCGCTGAATTCCTGCGCTGCGCCGCTCGTACCATCCGCCAGATCTGGCAGGCGATCGTCACCGTCATGCTCATCGTCGCCCTCGCCTATGTCATGAACTACGCAGGTCTCGCCTACACACTGGGTCTTGCGGTTGCGTCGAGCGGCCGTGCATTCATCGTGTTTTCACCCTTCTTGGGATGGATTGCGGTGTTCCTGTCCGGCAGCGACACCTCAGGCAATGCGCTGTTCGGCAATTTACAAGTGGTGGCCGCGCGGCAACTGCACTTGAACCCGGTGCTATTCGCCGCCACCAATTCCTCCGGAGGCGTCCTCGGAAAAATGATATCCCCGCAGAACATTGCCACCGGCGTGTCCGTGACGAATCTCAAGGGCAAAGAGGGGGCGGTCCTGGCGCGCACGTTCGTGCACAGCATCGTGCTGACTTTGCTGCTGGTGGTCATCGTCATCGTTCAGCAGTACTTCGTGCCCGGCGTCATTCCCAGGTAGCCCCATGGCATTGTCTGCCGATGGCTAGTATGGTGAAAATGCCCGGCCGGCAGGAGCAACTCGGTTGTCACTGACCCCGTTCGAAAGAGGCAAGCTCAAAATCGCGGCTCACGCGCGCGAAGAGCTCGACCGCGCGGGCATTGCATTCGAATCGATACAGTGTAAATCCGGCGGCATACAAACCCACCCCGACACCGCCCGGCTCACGATAGCCGTGGCCGGCACTGCCGCTCATGTGGATTTCAGCACGCCCGAGGTCGAGGACTGCGAATCGATCGTCGCCGGCGATGCCTGGTATAAAATTGCCGGGCTCATCGACCGGCTTCGATAGCCAAGAGGCAGTGGAACGCCTGCTCCAAACCGGGTCACCGGCCCGTCATCTCCCGTCCAAGCGCGCTAAAGAGGCCTTCGATCGCTTCCTCGTCGACATTGAGAGTCATCGCGATCCGCAATCGCGCCGTGCCGGCGGAAACCGTCGGCGGGCGTATGGCCCTTACGTCGTAGCCCTGCGCGCGAAGCCTGGCCGCGAGATCGACCGCCGCCTGGTCTTCCCCGATAATGATGGGCAGTATGTGCGAGCCGGAAGATTCGAGCCCGCAGTGTCGCTGTAGGGCGCGCGCCGCGTACGCCACGAGCCCCTGAAGCCGCTCTCGGCGGCGGTCGCTGCCCTGGCAAAGCACGATCGCCGCGCGCGTCACGGCGGCGACCAGCGGAGACGGCGCGGTGCCGAAGATGAACGGACGGCCTCGATTGACCAGGAAGTCACGGAGCACCGGCGATCCGCACACCAGCGCTCCCGCGGTGCCGAGCGCCTTCCCGCAGGTGTGCATGGTAACGACGTTTTCATTCCCTTCCAGTAGTCCGGCGCGGCCTCTGCCGCCGGGCCCCAGTACGCCGGTTGCGTGCGCCTCGTCGATGACGAGCACGGCCTCCCGACGATCCGCAAGGTCAGCGAGGTCGGCGAGATCAGGGCCGTCGCCATCCATGCTGTAAAGGCTTTCCACCGCGATCCACACCCGGCCGGTTCCGCCGGCGGCACGCCACCGCGAGATCGAGTCATCGATGGATTGCATGTCATTGTGGCGGGCGCTCGCGACATCGGCGCGGCTGCGGCGCAGCCCGTCATGGACGCTGGCATGAATCCGCTCATCATGAACCACGAGGTCCCCGCGTTGCGGAGCTGCGGCGAACAATGCGAGATTGGCCGAGTATCCGCTTCCAAAGTAAAGAGCGGACTCGACGCCGAAATATGCCGCGGCGGTTGCTTCCAACGCCTCGTGCTCCGGGTGATTGCCGCGCAAGAGGCGCGAGCCGCCGGCCCCAACCGGTACCTGACGAGACAGAGCTTCGCTCGCGGCCGCCCGTAGCTCCATGGAATCGGCAAGTCCCAGATAGTCATTGGACGTGAAATCGAAGCCGGCCGGCCTCTCGAGTTTGCGGCGGCGCCCGAGCGCCGAAAGGCGCTCGAGGTCCTGCGCAAGATCCGCAAATGGGCCGGCTCGGCCTGCTGCCGGTCGTACCGGAGATTTCCCCGTCATGGATGCGTATGACTCCGATTTGTCCGTGGGCGGCATCACGGCTCGATGCCGAGCAGTGAATACAGATCGATCTGCCGGCTGTCGCCTATGACCTGCTCGAAATCGAGGCCCAGCGTCTCCAGAACGGGCTCCGCCACCGGCTTGACCTGCTTCAGCACATAGTGTTCGCGATCGAGCGGGTGGCGAACGTCGCCGATCGGCTCGGGACCGGCGGTGGTGATGACGTAGCTTACCAGCCGGCCGGCCGGCTGCGTGGATTTGCGGGCGGCGACGACATGCGGCGGAGTCGTGGCGGTGTAGTCCTCCGCGACTTTGCGCAGGTTCTTGCGGTACACCAGCGCCTCATCCAAGTCGCCGTTCCTGACCCGTCGCACGACGTCAGCCAGGTAGAAATCGACGGCCTGGCCGGCAAACAGCCGTTGATACAGCTCGCGTTGCACCTGCTTCGCGAGCGCGGTCCAGTCCCGGCGCACGACTTCCATGCCGATGAATTCGACATCATCCGCCGCGCCGCCATGGCGAAGTCCGGCGTAGCGCTTGCTGGCGCCGCGGGTGCTGTGGCGCGCGCGCGGCAGGAACAATTTCAGGTACAGCTTTTCGAACTTGAGCTCCAAGCGGCTCGGCAATTGCCAGCGCCCGGTAATATAACAGGCAAGCTCGCGGTTCAATTCAGCGGCCAGCTGCCGGCCTCGTTCGAGCGCCCGATCAGGATCGCCGACATGCGATTCGACGAACAAGCTGTCGGTGTCGCCATAGAGCACTTTCAGACCTGCCGATTCGAACCACTGTTTCGACCACAGCAGGATTTCGCGGCCCAATCCGGTGATCGAGTTGGCCAATGCCGGGTTGTAGAAGCGGCACGCGGATGTGCCGAGGACCCCGTAGAACGAGTTCATCAGAATCTTTATCGCGTGCGACGCCACCTCGTCGCCGATTTTCTTCGCCGCCTCGCGGCGCGGAAAAAGTTCATCGAGCAGCCGCGGCAGAATCGCCGGTTCACGGCTGAATGCGCCGGCCGGCGTTTGGATCAGGCCGGCGTCCGGGGGAGGATCTTCCACATACGACAGCGGGTCGATGTTGAACGTGCGGATGATGCTGGGATACAGGCTCTTGAAGTCGAACACCCAGACGTTGCGGTGCAAGCCCGGTACGGGCTCCAGAACATGGCCGCCTTGCTGGGCGGCATACACGCTGGAATCACCCGAGCGCACGGTGGGCGCGACGATACCCAGCCGCTCGAGCTCGGTCAGGTAGAGAAAATCGAACGACGCGATGCTGGCCGCCACGCGATCCGGCGTCATGCCGGCAAGCTGGCTGCGCGCGAAAGCCAGCCGCACGACATCGAGTTTCTGCACGATCTCGAACGCAAGCCGGGCGTCCGTGCGCGCATAGAGCGAGAACGCCGCGAGGTCATGGCGGTAATTGTGCGTGATCTCGGCGATGCGGTCGCGCACGTCGCCGGAGACGGCCTTGCCTTCGCCGAGAACCTCGCGCGCAACGGCATCGAGCGAGTAATCGTCCATGCGTATGAACGCGCCGCGCAGCAGGTCGATGCCGTCGAGAACCAGGCGGCCCGGAACGTTGGCTTGACCGCTGCCGAAATAGCCCACGGCCTTGCGGATGCGGATCGCGCCCGCGTCGCGGCCCAGCAAGAAAGGATGGCGCACCCGCGCGGCGATTCGCTGCAGCACCGTGAGATCGAAATCGACGATGTTCCAGCCCGTCAGCACATCGGGATCGAAAAGCCGCACGCGATCGCAAAAGGCATCCAACGCCGCGAACTCATCGACGCATCGGGTCGCCCTATCCGGCATCGCGCGATCGCTGCCGTCCACGATGAGCACTTCATCGATGCCGGGCGCATACATTGAAATTGCCAGCAGCCGCTCAGGCTGGCCGTGGGTCTCGATATCGAACGACAGGACGCGCGGCTCGACTTTCACATCGGCCAATTTGAGCGACGGGTTGTCGAACACCCAGGTGACCCCGCTTCCGGCCACGGCCCCGGGTCCGGCGACGACCTCGGTACCGGCGACAGCCTCGGTACCGGCGACAGCCTCGGTACCGGCTACGGCCTCGCCTTCGATTTCACAGCCTCCTTTGATGCCGCGTTCGATCAGGTAGCGCACCGCGAACCGCACGTCCGCCTCGAACGTGTCGATGCCGGCCGCATGAAGCCGGTCCCTGAGGACGGGGACCTCGGGAGGAGCCACCACCTCGAGCCGGCATACCGGAGCGCCGTCGAACGTGCGCTGGTCGACGACTTGCGGTTCCGGTGCCCGCAGCGCCCGCGCGCGCTCGGCATCGGCCGCACGGATGAAGAAATGCGGCCGCTGGCGGTCGTCGCGCACCAGAAACGTGCCGCCCGCCTCCAGCCGTCCATAGATGTATACGACCGGAACGCGCCGGCTCGCTCGGGAGACGACGCGATAGCTGGCCTGAAGGACGAAACCGCGAACTTTGGTCACACAGGTATTTTGCGCCACTCGCACCCGGTGACAAGGCCGCCCTTCGCGACGAAGATACGCAGGGCATGAATCACACCTGCGAGTACCGGCTCAATGAAACGCTCATTGCGAGGGCGCGTGGCGCGTTCCAGCAAAGCACTCTCTGAATTGTTCCTGCCGTCCGGCGCCAAGAGCCGGCGGTCGCGGCGTCCGCCGGCCATCGACGACAATCCCGCGATCCAGGCGATCTGGGACGTGATTTGCACCATCCCTCGCGGACAGGTATCGACCTATGGAGCGGTCGCACGGGCCGCCGGACTACCCGGTCGCGCACGGCTGACCGGATTCGCATTGAGAATGGCGCCGGGGGACTTGAACCTCCCATGGCACCGGGTTGTCTGCGCCGGTGGCCGCATTGCGTTCCCAAGGTCATCCTCGGAACACCGGGAACAAGCAAAACGTTTGCGGGCCGAGGGAGTCGTGGTGAAGGACGGTCGCGTGGGCCGTTCTTTCATGGCGAATCTCGAAGAGATCTAACCCTCGTCAGGGATTCGCCGCGCGCCACGGATTCGAGGGCGGCCCGCCTCTACTGCATGTGCTGACCGCCATTGATGGCAATGTTGGCGCCGGTCAGAAACGCCGCTTCTTCGCTCGCGAGATAGGCCACCAGGCCGGCCACTTCTTCGGGCTTACCGAGCCTTCCCATGGGAATCTGCGGAATGATCTTGGTTTCAAGCACGTCCTTGGCGATAGCCGTCACCATTTTCGTGCCGATATAACCGGGTGAAATGGTATTCACGGTCACGCCCTTGCGGGCCACCTCGAGAGCCAGGGCTTTGGTGAAACCGTGCATGCCGGCTTTGGCCGCGGAATAGTTGGTCTGTCCGAACGCACCCTTCTGGCCATTGACCGAGGAAATATTGATGATCCGGCCCCATCCCCGGTCCACCATGCCGTCGCAAACCTGCTTGGTCATGTTGAAGCACGAGTCGAGGTTCGCGTGCATCACCGCATCCCAGTTGATCTTGTCCATTTTCCTGAAGGTCATGTCCCGCGTGATGCCCGCGTTATTCACCAGCACATCCACCGGGCCCAGATCTTCCGTCAATTTGCGGATGCACGACTGGCAGGAATCCCAATCGACCACGTCGCAGGGGTAGGCGTAAAAATGAAACCCCCGCTCCTTCATCGACCCAAGCCATTCCTGGACTCTGGTGTTGTGCAATGAGTAGGTTGCTATGACCGTATCGCCAAGTGCGGCAAGTTTGATGCAGATCGACTCCCCCAGGCCACCCATGCCACCCGTGACCAGCGCGATTCTAGTTTTTGTCGCCATATGCACTGCCCTTTCACCAACCGCAGACTTGGCTCCCAAGAATCAGTGTCACGCCGATTACGCTTCAATAGCAAGAGCGATGCGGCGCTGCCGCTCGAGTGGTAATTGAGGTATCGTGGCTGGATGGTCGGGCGCTCCACGCCGCGGAAACCTCCGCAAGAAGACGGACAGGCTACTTTTGCAGCACGTAGGCGCCGGGCGCATCGGCAGTCGGCGGGTAGCCGGCTTCGACCGATCCCTGCGACGGCGGCGCCACCATTGCCGCGCTGGAATGGCGCACCAGCCAACCCTGCCACACCGGCCACCAGGAACCCGTATGAGGTTCGGTGGTTTCGAACCACACTTCCGGCGAAAGAGTTTCGCCGGCATTCAGCCAGGTTCGAACCCGGTGGCGCCGCCGCGGGTGCACCGGCCCGCTCACGATGCCGGCGTTGTGGCCGCCGGAGGTCAGCAGAAAGGTGTAGTCATCGGAGCGGGTCAAACCGCGAGCTTTATATACCGACTTCCAAGGCGCGACATGGTCGGTTTCGGTTCCGACCACGAACATCGGCAGCTTGATCGCGGCCAGGTCGACGGTGCGCCCTTCGGCCTGGAATTCACCGCGCGCCAGCGCATTGTTGAGGTAGAGACCTCGTAGATATTCGGCATGCATGCGGCAGGGCATGCGCGTGCCGTCGGCGTTCCACGCCATCAGGTCATTCGGCGACTCGCGATTGCCGCGCAGGTAGGTATTGACGGCCGGCGTCCACAGCAGATCGTGCGAACGCAGCAGTGCGAATGCTCCGCCCATTTGTTCGCTCTTGAGAACGCCCGCGCGCTCCATGACCGCTTCCAGCATGTCGATCTGGCTCGGGCTGATGAAAACCGCCAGCTCGCCGGGTTCACTGAAATCCTGCTGCCCCGCGAGCAATGTCATGGTGGCGAGCCGCTGCTCACCGGCGGCGCTCAGGGCTGCGACGGCAATCGACAGCAGAGTACCGCCGATACAGTAGCCCACAGAATGGATCTTTCGGCCCGGCACGATGCGTGAAACGGCTTCGAGCGGCGCCTCGATGCCGAGCCTCAGGTAGTCGTCCATCCCGAGTCCGCGATCGCTCTCGTTCGGATTCTTCCACGACACGATGAACACCGTGTGGCCCTGCGAGACCAGGTAGCGCACCAAAGAGTTCTTCGCCGATAGATCGAGGATGTAGTACTTCATGATCCAGGCCGGAACGATCAATATCGGCTCGGCAAAAACTTGCCTGGTCGCCGGCGAGTATTGAATGAGTTCGACGAGATCATTCCGCATCACGACTTTGCCGGGCGTTGCGGCCACATTGCGCCCGACGACGAAGCCTTCCATTCCGCTCGGCCCCTTGCCCCCGAGAGTGCGTTCGACGTCCTCGAGCCAGTTGCCAAAGCCGCGCACCAGATTCTGGCCCGATTCGGCACGGGTCGCCTCGAGCAATTCCGGGTTGGTGGCCAGGTAGTTTGCCGGAGACAAGGCCTCGAGCGCGTTGCCGGCAACGAACTTCAAGGTGCGCTCATTCTCGGACGCCACGCCGGGCACGCCCGACCACGCCTTGTTCCACCAATCCGCATAGTTGGAATAACTGTGTGCCAGCACATTGAAGGGCCATTGGGCCCACGCGTCGCCCGCGTAGCGCGTATCCCCCGGGATGGGTGCCAGCGGCCGGCCCGCGGCTGCCTGCACTGCAAAGCTCCAGTTATCGGCCGTCTTCGCCAAGGCATCCTGCACGATCCGCAGCTGCGCGGGCGGTTCTGCGGCAAGGTTCAAGTACCAGTCCCACCACGCGTTCACGTACACATCGGGAGCCAGGCCGCCCGATACGGTGGCCAACTGGGCGCGCATCACTCGTGCCCATTGTTCTGCGTCCGGAAGCGCCGACGATTGGTGGGAATCGGTATTGGGTGTGTCAACCACGGTGAGCTGTCCAGCGTATTCGAGATTACGGGGTAATTATAGATACAGCCAAACGACGAGGCGGAGGCGCTTGCAGCGCCTCCGCCTCCGAAGCCATCGAAGATCGGCGCCGGCTGTGCGGCGCCTGCGGAATCAGGCCGCAGCTCTCTTGGCCGTGTCCACAGCTTTCACGGTCGCTTCCTTGGTCATGTCCGCGGCTTTGGCCGTCGCTTCGCTCACCACCTGGGTGAAGCTGGTTTGGGCGTCGGTCGCCAGCGAGACGAATTCCTGTGCGCGCACGCGAAGCTTCTCGTTGAGTGCGGTGGCAAGCTCGACCTGCTTGGTCACCAACTCAGCGGGTGTTTTCACACCGACGGACGCATTGACGTGGGCAAGGCTCCATTCCAAGTAGTCACCGGCAACGGCGTACTGGTAACGGCCCAAGCGCTCGATGGCTTTGACGCTCTCCTGTTGGGCCTTCAGCGCCGGCGCGAAGGCATTGCGATAGGTCTCGAAGACGGCCTTGGGATCAAATGGTGAATCGCTCATGGTAGCTCCTGGCTGGGGGTGGATCTCGTCGATGGCGCCATTATAGAGCAGTTTGTATGCAATGCAAGAAGAATTTCTCTGCACGTGGTCTAATCAATAATTTGAATATATATTATTGATTCATATCATTATTATAAAACTTATAGCGATAACTTCCTCGTCTTTCACAGGGATTTAAGTTGCGCTGCAGGAGATCCAGGACATCGACGCACGCCATAGCCCGGCGCATAATCGTCCATGGGTCAAAACGGATTTTGGGATGACATCGATCCCGCACTGCATAAGCACCCTCGAGGCTTACATAGAGCGCAGCGGCGCGCACCTGTCACGGGCCGCCTTGCCCGAGTGTATCCACGGCCGGATGTGCCGCGACCGAATCACGCTGCGCACGGACTTGAGTCCCAAGCAGGAGCTCGTCGCGCTGGTCCATGAATTGACCCATTGGCTGGCGCATCGAGACGCGCGCAGCTGCATGGATTGCACAATTTTCGAGTATGAAGCCGAAGCAGTCGAGGCGCTGGTCATGGCGCGTCTCGGCCTGCCGCATGCGACAGTCGATCCGGGCGCGTTCGAGTGCGCCAGTCCCACCGACAATTTGCTGTCGGCATCGGTGGCGCGTGCCGAGTGGGCGAGCGCCCGTATCTGCGGTGTGCTGGGCGTTGCCGCGCAGACCGCCTCAGAGACGCAGGCCCCCGTCGACCTCGAGGCAGCGGCCGGTAAAGAAATCGTTCTCGAATATGAACAGCACGGCGTGAGCAATCTCCTCGGGTCGCCCGAGGCGCTTTAAAGGCACAGGCTCGGTGAGTTTGTCCAGCATCTCGGGCCGCATCGAGGCCAGGATGTCGGTGCGGGTGAAGCCGGGCGCAACCGAGCCGACCCGAATGCCGTAACGCGCGAGTTCCTTCGCCCACACCACGCTCATGGATTCGACCCCCGCCTTGGCGGCGCTGTAGTTGGTCTGACCGGCGTTACCCACCCGGGAAATACTGGAAATATTCACGATGACGCCGCCGTGACCAAAGCCGATCATCTGCGCCGCCGCTTCACGCGCGCACAAAAATACGCCGCTTAAATTTACGCCGATAACCGCATTCCAGTGATCCGTCGGCATGCGCCCGACCACGGCGCCGTCCTTCACTTTGACCAGCAAGCCGTCGCGCACGATACCGGCATTGTTCACGAGTCCGTCCAGCCGGCCGAAGTCGGACGCGACACGCGTCATGGCCGTGGAGACTTCGTTTTCATCGGCAACGTTGACGCGATAGCAGCGCGCCTGCACCGACTCGGCCGCGCAAAGCGAGGCTGTCTCGCCGAGATCCGCCTCATTCAGATCGAAAAGAGCCGTGTCCGCACCGTGACGCGCGAGATGCACGGCTATTGCACGGCCGATGCCCCGTCCGGCGCCGGTCACGATCACTGTTTTATTTCTAACATCCATAATCTGTCATCTACCTTTCTTGCCGTCATTCGATGTCTTGTGTTTGTGCTCAGGAGCCGTCTTGTGCCCGGAAGCCGCTTTGTGCTCGGAAGCCGCGCTGTCCTCAGCAGCCGCTTTGGCGGGGCCGCCACCCATGAACGCATCGCGGGTTGCCGCCTGCATTTTTTCCCACAACGCCATGTTCGTGCGCGCGAGATCGCCCAAGGGGGCGAACGGCGTCTGCAATGCCTTGACCATTTCCGACTGCATCGTTTCCTGCTGTTGCAGCATGGTCGTAAAGGCTTGTTCGAGGTAACGGCTGAGCAGCGCTTGCGCCGGGCGGCCGTAGAAGCGGATGATCATCTCGAGCAACTCTGAACCTAGAACAGGAGAGCCGAATTGCTCCTGCTCGGAGATGATTTGCAACAGTACCAAGCGGGTCAGGTCCTCGCCCGATTTGTCGTCGATGACCTTGATCTTCTCGCCCGCCACGATGAGCTGACGCAGATCATCGAGTGTCACGTGACGGCTGGCGCCGGTGTCATACAGCCGCCGATTGGCGTATTTTCTGATAAGGCGTTCTTGTTGCATTTCGCGTGATACTCCCGTCCGCATCCTAGGCGAAGCTTTCGCATTGCACAACTACTGACCCAGGAACCGCCATGACTCCAAATGTAAGAATGATGGTTGCTATATAAAAAACAATGTCTTACTTCATACTTTCCGAAATATTCACCATGGTCGATAGCCAGCCGGATATCTTTTGCAATGCATACGGAGCAGTCCCATGCAATCAGACCCTTGGCAGCAATGGCAGGCCTTTGCCGCGCTATTCACCCCGGCCGTAGCGGCGGCTCGAGCCGCTCCGGGGCTCACGGGCGCGTCCACGTTTGCCGCGTTTTCCGACATCGCCGAGCGCTTTGCAGCGGCTGCGCGCACCTATTTCGATGCCGCCAAGGCGTCGACGCCCGCGCCGGCGGATGCCGCACGCACTTTTACCGATTCCATACGCGAGTTGTTCGCCGACTTTCAGCCGTGGAACCTGGGGGTCGGCGCCGGTAGCAGTGGCGGCGCACCGCCAGGACTCGCGCCGGACTCTCCCGCGCTCGGCGCGAGCCGCGAGCATCAGCAGCGCTGGCAGCGAATGGCGGCGGCCTGGCGGCGCATCGAGGAAGCGCAGCGTCGGTTGCAGCGCATGGGAGCCGATGCGCTGCAGGAGGCGGCCGCAACCTTTGCCGCGCGGCTCGCCGCATCGCCGCCCGCCGCGGAAAGCCCGGAGGCGCTGCGCAAACTCTACGATGCCTGGATCGACTGCGCGGAGGAAGCCTACGGCCGCGCCGCTCACAGCGAAGCCTTTTGCAACGCCCTCGCCGAGTCGGTGAACGCCGGCAGCGACTGGCGCCGCGAGCTGCAGGCGAGCATCGAGCACTCGGCCAAGTTCCTCGACCTGCCCACGCGCAGCGAAATCAACACGCTGGCGCAGCGCGTGAAATCCCTGGAGGAAGATGTGCGCGCGCTGCAGAACAATTCCCAGCCTACTGCCGCCGCGAGCAAGGCAGCATCTGCGCGCCCCAAAGCTCGACCTCGGAGCCGCAAAGCTTCTGCTGCAAGCCCCGAGGCTCGACCTGCGGGCTCCAAGGCACGGCCTGCGAGCTCCAAGGCACGGCCGGCAAGCCGTAAGGCTCGACCTGCGCGCCCCGAGGCCAAATCGTGACGGCCATGCCGCTCTACGAAGCGCTGGTGGCGGCACGCCATTGCACCGCCGGTTGTTCCGAGAAGCAAGCGGTGTGGGAATCAGGTAAGGCCAAACTCTACCGTTACCGGTCGATCGCGCGGCCGGCGGTGGCGGCGCCGTTGCTGATCGTATACGCGCTCGTCAACCGGCCGTACATGATGGACCTGCAGGAGGATCGCTCCTTGATTCGGGGGCTGTTGGCGCAGGGCCTGGACGTTTATCTCATCGACTGGGGCTATCCCGACGGGGCCGATCGGTTCACGACCCTGGCCGACTATATCGACCGCCATCTCGCGGGGTGCGTGCGGTACATTTTGCAGGCGCATCGGCTGGAGGCGCTCAATGTGCTCGGCGTCTGTCAGGGCGGCGTTTTGAGTTTGTGCTTGGCTGCGCTGTATCCACAGCACGTCAAGAACTTGATCACCATGGTGACGCCCGTCGACTTTCACACCCCCGCTGACCTGCTGTCCAAATGGGTACGCAAGATCGATGTTGCCGCCTGGGTGGGCGACGGCAATGTTTCCGGCGATACGCTGAATCAGTTGTTCTTGTCGCTGATGCCGTTTCGCCTGATGCAGCAGAAGTACGTGGATCTGATGTCAGGAAGCACAGATCGGGCGCGTATAGAGAATTTCATGCGCGTCGAGCAATGGATCTTCGACAGCCCGGACCAGACGGGCGCCGCATTTCGCGAATTCGTCGCATGGTTCTACCAAGAGAACCGGTTCGTGCAGTACCGGCTCGAAATCTCCGGCCGCAAAGTCGATCTGCGTGACCTGAAACTGCCCATATTGAATTTGATCGGCAAACGCGACCACTTGGTCCCACCCGCCGCCTCTGCCGCCCTGCAACGGCTGACAGGCAGCAAAGATTACACAGCGCTCGAATTCGATCTCGGACACATCGGCATGTACATCAGCGCGCGGGCGCAGCACGAAGTACCGCCTGCGATTGCCCGGTGGCTCGCGGCGCGCTGACGGATGGCCCATCAACGCAGGACTGGAAAAGGTGGCTGCTTGCGCCGGTGCAATCGAGTCGGGCCAAAAAGCCGGAAGATTATGAATCTGCCGGGCCGGCAGTGGCATCCGCTGAAAAGTGGCCTAGAGGGACATTGGGCGGCCCGCGTCGCTCATGCCCTCGACCGTGAGCGCTTCGCGCAACGTGAAGTATGGTGCCCCGGGCCGGAATCGAACCGGCGACCTAGCGCTTAGGAGGCACTCGCTCTATCCACTGAGCTACCGAGGCGAGATCCTAAGGCCGGAGTCGTGCCTCCGGCCCGGAATTTTGGTGGAGGAGAAGGGGATCGAACCCTCGACCTTCGCATTGCGAACGCGACGCTCTCCCAACTGAGCTACTCCCCCGAAAAGGGCGAGGAATACTAGCAGCAAAGCCTCACTATGCCAAAGTATCGTGCATTGGGGATGCGAACCTAGGCTAGGATGTAGGCACAGGAGGATACCGCCATGCTCGACGTGGGCGACCGTGCCCCGGAATTCACGCTTCCGGATGACACAGGAAAGGACCGATCCCTTACGGAACTGCTGAGCGCGGGCGCCATCGTCCTGTACTTCTACCCGGCCGATTTCACTCCCGGATGCACGCGCCAAGCCTGCGCCATGCGCGACTTACAGGGGGACATCGAAGAAGCCGGATTGCGCGTGGTGGGAATAAGCCCGCAAAGTCCGCAATCGCACGCCAAATTCCGGGAAAAATACCAGCTACCCTTCGTTTTACTGTCGGATGAGCACAAGGCCGTGATCAAAATGTACGGCGTCAACGGTCCCTTGGGCATCGCCGTGCGCCGGGCCTCGTACTTGATCGACGCCAGCCGCAAGATTCGCGACGCGGTGATGGCGGATTTCATGATCGGCCGCCACGAGGACTTCGTCCGCAAGGCCATCATGCTGCGCGCCGCCAACCCTTAGGGGGTTGGGGGTTAGGGGTTGGGCCTTGGGGTTTGCCTCGGTGCCGCGACCGCTCAGTAATTCAAGCGCAGAAAATTCGCGCGGCCGATGCGCGGCACGGTGACGATGTACATGGTGCCGTATTCCTGGGCCGCGATTTCCGGAATATGCTCATTACCGCTCAGCGCCGCGACGATCGCGGGCACCGTATCGCTGTGCCCGACGATGAGCACTCTGCCGCCGCCGTGCTCCTGCAGCACGCGGCGCGCCAAACCCCGCGGGTCATCCGCGGGTGCAACGATCGGAGTCACGCCGAGCCGCGCCGCCAAAGGCGCCGCTGTCAGCCGGCTGCGCAGAGCCGGCGATATGTAAATCGCATCGATGTGCCCGGGTGCCTTGGCATCGCCGAACATTCGCGCGAGCAGCGCCGCTCGCGCCTCGCCCGCCTGGGTAAGCGGCGGATCGACGCTGCCTGGTTCCTTTTCAGCGTGACGAATCACGATGACGGTGGTCGAGTGGGCGGTGGCCCACGCCCAAACCTCAACCATTGCGAAACTCGCGACCATGGCTGCTGCGATCACTGCGATCGCCGATAGCCAGATCGGCGCCAAGAAGGGTCTGCGCTGCAGATTCACATGGTCTTTTTTCATGCCACCATAGTACCAATGAATGCCCGCACCCTGCCCAAGCTGCAAGTTCTGATTCTTGCGGCCGGATTCTCCTCCCGGTTGGGAAGGCCCAAGGCCCTGGCTCGTGTGCACGGCTCGAGTTTACTGCGTAGAACCCTCACTCTGATGGCGCGATTCGCGTCCGCAAGAATCGCCGTGGTTCTGCCTCGCCATGGCGCCCGCTACCGGATCGAAGCTCGAGGGTTCAACGTAGCCTTTATCCCCAATTCACGGCGTGCCGACGGGCTATCGAGTTCGGTGCGCCACGGCATCGCACGGTGCCGTTACTCGCGCGCCATTCTGCTGCTGCCCGTCGATCTGGCGGGCCTGCAGCAGCGCGACGTGGCGGCGCTGATCTCGCGTTGGCGCGGGGCTCCACGACGCGTGATCGCGAGGCGCCTGGGAAGGCACGGCGGGACGCCGCTGATTTTGCCGCCGTGGCTTTATGCGCCGGCGCGGCGGATCACGGGTGACATTGGCCTGCGAGACTTGGTGGCTCGATTGCCGGCGGAGCAACGCCTGCTCGTGAATCTTCCCTCCGCCGCATTGGACGTCGATACCCCTGAGGACCTGCGGACGGCCCGGCGCCGGCTGCGCCGCACCAGCCATTAACCCCTGGCGTTCTGTACCAGCCGGTAGCCGACCGCTGTCTCGGTCAGGATATGTCGGGACTGCGCCGGATCATCCTCCAGTTTCTGGCGTAGATGGCCCATGTAGACGCGCACGTAATGGCCATCCTCGGTATGCGAGGGACCCCAGACCTCGCGCAGGATCTGACGATGCGTCAGCACTTTGCCGCAATTGGCAATGAGCAGGCTCAACAGGCGATATTCAATCGGCGTTAGGTGCAGCGGCACCCCATTCTTGTGAACCGTGCGCAAGCTCGAATCGATTCTGACGTCGCCGAATTCGAAAATCGCGCCGGGCGCGCTGCCGGCGTCCTGACGGCGGCGGGATGCCGCTCGCACCCGTGCCAACAGTTCTCCGACGCCAAAGGGCTTGGTCAGATAATCGTCCGCGCCGGCATCCAAGGCCTCGATCTTATCCTGCTCGCCGACGCGGGCCGACAGCACGATGACCGGGACTTTCGACCAGCCTCGCAGGTCTCGCAGGAATTCCATGCCGTCACCGTCGGGAAGCCCAAGATCCAGAATGATGAGATCGGGCTTGCGCGTGCCGGCGTCGGCCAGACCCTGGCGCAGGGTATCGGTTTCGTGGACGTTCCAACCCTCCGCCTCCAACGCGGTGCGTACGAAACGCCGAATTTGGCGCTCATCCTCGACCAGAATGGCGACGGGAAGCGGCTCAGCCACCGGCGATCTCCGTTTCTTCGGCGGCTTCCGGCGGTGTGCCCAACGGCAGTGTGAAAGTGAATCGCGCACCGCCACCCGGCCTGTGGGTACCGACGATCTTGCCCTGATGCGCCTCGACGATCGCGCGGCAGATCGCCAAGCCGAGCCCAACGCCCGGCGTCGCCGGCTCACGCTCGCCTCGGGTAAATTTCTGAAACACCGCTTCCTCGCGTCCCGCGGGCAGGCCCGGTCCGTTGTCCGACACCGACACGCTGAGCTGATCTGCAATGACCTCGGCGGCCAGGGTGACCCGGCTTCCCGGCGGCGTGTACTTCGAGGCATTCTCCAGCAAATTCACCAGGACTCGCTCGATCAGCAGCGCATCGAACCGCACCAGCGGCAGGTCGCGCGGTATGTGCGTTTCCACCACATGCCGGCTCAGCATGCTCCGCGCCGCGTTCAGGGCGGCGCCCACGACCTCCTCCAGCGGCTGCCATTCGAGGTTGAGCTTGACCTCGCCGCTTTCGATGCGCGCCATGTCGAGCAGGTTGCTGACCAAGGTGCTCATCCGCCGCGCTTCATCCTGAATCGCCTCCGCGGTCTCCCGCTGCACCGTCGATAAGGGGGGTTTGGTGAGTGCCAGCGACTCCGCCAGTCCGACCAGAACCGTCAACGGCGTGCGCAAATCGTGCGACAGCGCGGCGAGCAACGAATTTCGCAGGCGCTCGGATTCCATCCGCACCAAGGCATTCTGCGCAACGCCCACGTAATGCACGCGCTCCAGTGCGATCGCGATCAGGGCGGCGAAGGTGTCGAGCAGCTGCCGTTGTTCGGGAATGCGCAGCTGCCGCCGATTGTGCGCCTTGACGGCCAGCACGCCGCGCGCACGGATTGGGGCTCTGAGCGGAATGTACAGCACCTCGCTGCCGGGCAAGGTATCGGTGCCGAAACCCGCCGGCCGGCCCCTGTCGAACGCCCATTGTGCAATGCCTATCTCGGAGTTGAGCGCCAGGTGGGGCCGCAGGGAAGCGACGGCCAATTGTCCGTGTGCGTCCGGCAGCAGCAGGGCCGCGCCGGCGTGAAAGGTGCGTTCGATGGACTCATCGCTGATTCTGACCACTTGATCGATTTGCACGGCGCCCGATAAATCCCGCGCAATCTCGTACAGCGATCCGGCGCGCTCCTCGCGATGCGAGGCCACTCGCGCCTGGAATCGCAGGCCGGCCGTCAACTGTCCCGTGATCAGGCCGACCGCCAGCATGATGCAGAATGTCAGCAGGTACTGCACATCGCTCACCGCAAAGGAAAATCGCGGCGGAACGAAAAAGAAATCGAAGGCGCAAACGCTCAGCACCGCCGCCAGCGCCGCGGCGCCGCGGCCGAATCGCACGGCTACCAACACCACGGTCAAGATGAATATCGCCACGATGTTCGAGCGATCGAAGTGCGCGGCCAACGGCATCGAAACCAACGTCACCCCGATGCAGGCGAGCGTCGCCCAGAGGTAGCGGAGGCGCTTGCGCCGGCTGCGATCGGCGGACTCCGCACCCGGCAGCATCGGCGGCGAGGAGGTCATTCTCGCGGCCCCGTTCCGCATGGCGCCTTCGGCGCGTCCGATTTCGACCAAGTCGATGTCGGGCGCCAGTTGGGCAAGTTTCTGGCCGCTGGATCGCTGCCACGGCCATAAGCGCCGCGACGGATCGCGCCCGATGACCAGCTTGGAGAGGTTGTGGCTGCGTGCGTAGGCGACGACGCTCGCCGCGACTTCGGCGTCGGCGATCACCGCCGTGGTCGCCCCCAACTCCTTGGCCAAGCTCAGGGTTGCGAGAATCTTCTCCCGCCGCGCGGCGGGCAGGCGCTGCAAGCCGGGCGTTTCAACATAGATGGCATGCCAATCGGCATTCAACTCGCTCGCCAGCCTCGCCGCCGCCCGAACCACCCGTTCCGCACCGGAGTCGGGACCGACGCAGGTCAGCAATGCACTGCCCGTCTTCCATACGGACCCGATGGATTTATCCACCCGATAGGCTTGAACGTCGCCCTCGACGCGATCGGCGGTGCGCCGCAGAGCCAATTCGCGCAGGGCCATGAGATTGCCCTTGCGGAAGAAGTTGTTCGCCGCACGCTCGGCTTGACGAGGCAGGTATACTTTGCCGGCCCGCAGGCGTTCGAGCAGATCGTCAGCCGGGATATCGACCAGCACCACCTCGTCGGCATAGTCGAACACCGTGTCGGGCACCGTCTCCCACACGCGCACATTGGTGATACCGCCCACGACATCGTTGAGGCTGTCCAAGTGCTGTACGTTCAGCGTGGTAAATACATCGATGCCCGCGGCCAGCAGTTCGTCGACGTCTTGCCAGCGCTTGGGGTGGCGCGCGCCTTGCACGTTCGAATGCGCGAGCTCATCGACCAGGATCAGCGACGGGCGGCGCAGCAATGCCGCATCGAGGTCGAACTCAGCGAGTTCCTTGCCCCGATACGGCGTGATCTTGGGCGGCAGCAATTCCAGGCCTTGGAGCAGCGCTGCCGTCTCAGAGCGCCCGTGAGTCTCCACGATGCCGATGACGATGTCGCGCCCTTCTGCCTTGAGCTTGCCGGCGGTCGCCAACATGGCGTAGGTCTTGCCCACCCCGGCGGAAGAACCGAAATAGATACGCAGTTTGCCGCGCTGCGCCGCCGCTTCCTGCCGGTTGACCTTGGCGAGCAGCTGATCGGGGTCGGGGCGTTGTTCGCTCGATGTCGGCATCGGCCGCTATTGTGC
>Ga0070696_100000793_pt1 | contig 20343 bp, 13 predicted proteins | sample KBSK1253metaG_FD_65474 | JGI IMG/M metagenome (GOLD analysis project Ga0070696, IMG submission 65474) | Corn, switchgrass and miscanthus rhizosphere microbial communities from Kellogg Biological Station, Michigan, USA - KBS K1-25-3 metaG | ecosystem: Host-associated > Plants > Roots >... | reverse complement strand
ACTTCGGCGCATCGAACAACGGCACCTGCCTCTCCCTCTCGACGCGTTCGCTCTTCTGCGGCGTAGGAGCCGGCGCCTCGATCCGCGGCGGCGGACGGCCGGCCACTTTTTTCTGCTCCTCGCGCACGCCCTCCTGGCGTGCCTGTTTGCGCAGCTGGCCCGAGGCCAGCTCACGCCGCTGCTCGATGCGGTTCCGCGCCCAATCGACGGCTTTCAACACCCACGCGCCCAGCTTGTCCATGACGTCGAACCAAGACACGCCCAAAAACAACGCCACGCCGGCCAGCCACAGACCCAACAGCAGCAGCGTCGCGCCGATGAAGCTCAGGCCGTGCCTGATGTCCTCCCCCGCCAGGTTGCCGAGCGCGCCGCCCGCGCTGTTGGGCAGTCCAATCGGACTCCAGTGCAAATTCGCAAGCCCGCAGCTCGTGATCAGGGTCAGCACGAATCCCGTCGCACGCAATAATGTATTGATGCGCGAACGGGCGTCCGGCAGCGACTCCTCCTTGTGCACCAGCCAGCCCGCGTAGGCCAGCATCACCGGGAACAAATAGGCCGGGCGGCCAAAAAGTGACAGAAAGAATCCCGCGATCCAAGCCCCCACCGGACCGATCCAATTGCCGACCGCCGCACCCGGTACGCCGGTATCCCCGAACGTCGGGTCGGATGGGTGGTACGAGAACAGCGCCAGCAGCAGCAGCAGAGCCAGCGCGCCCAGCACCCACAGCGTGCCTTCGCGCAAGGATCGCGCGACTGCGGCGGACAGCTTCACCCTCTGCTTGGGTTTTTTGACGGCGGCAGCTTCAGTCAAATCCAGACCTTTAATGACATTTACTTCTTAACTAGTTGAATGACATGCGATAATAACCGAGTACAACGCGATGACCCAACACCATCCGCCGGCATCGCACGGTCTTGTTTGAACTGGCTGGCGCCCTAAAGATTACTTACCATGACTTAAGCGGATTTGTAAGGCGCCCGCCGGCGATGGTTCACCGGCAATGGTTCACCGGCGGCTTTCATGAAGAGAGGCAAATTATACATGAGCGTCCACAGGCACAGTCCACTCATCATCCTGGGGTCGGGACCTGCAGGCTACTCCGCGGCCGTGTATGCGGCTCGCGCCAACCGCAACCCGCTGCTCATCACCGGCCTGGAGCAGGGCGGTCAACTGATGACCACCACCGACGTGGACAATTGGCCCGGCGATGCCGAGCATCTCCAGGGCCCTGCGCTCATGGAGCGCATGCGCCGACACGCCGAGCGGTTCAACACCGACATCGTGCGTGATCACATCAATCGGGTCGATTTGCGCACGCGGCCTTTTCGCCTGTTCGGTGACGACGGCGAATACACCTGTGACGCCCTGATCGTCGCAACCGGCGCCTCGGCGAAGTATCTGGGCCTGCCATCCGAGGAAACGTTTCGTGGCAAGGGCGTATCGGCCTGCGCCACCTGCGACGGCTTTTTCTATCGCGGCAAGGCGGTGGCGGTGGTCGGCGGCGGCAACACCGCGGTGGAGGAAGCCCTGTACCTGGGCAACATTGCCTCGCATGTCACCCTCGTGCATCGGCGCGACAAGCTGCGCGCCGAAAAAATACTGCAGGACCGCCTGTTCGCGCTCGAGTCGGCCGGCAAGGCCAGCATCGTGTGGAACCACGCCGTCGACGAGATACTCGGCGATGACACCGGTGTGACCGGCGTGCGCCTGCGCGCTTCGCCCACTTCCACCCGCTCCGTCGCGGTCGACGGCGTGTTCATCGCCGTGGGCCATCAACCCAATACCCAATTGTTCGACAAGCAGCTGGAGATGCGCGGCGGCTACATCGTGGTCAAGGGCGGCAGCGACGGCGACGCCACCGCCACCAGCGTTGCCGGAGTATTCGCCGCCGGGGACGTGGCCGACCACGTCTATCGTCAGGCCGTGACCTCCGCCGGAACCGGCTGCATGGCGGCACTCGATGCCGACAAATATCTGGAACGAATGGAAGCCGAGTCCCAAGTCGCACCGCGCGCTGCGCACGCGTGACGCAGAGCCGCACCCGATTTCTCGACAGCATCGCGCAAATCGATGCAGCAAGTTGGAATTCGCTGGCGGGAATGGGGCAGCCGTTCATGCGGCATGAATTCCTATTGGCGCTGGAGGAGTCCGGCTGCGCCGTGCCGCGCACCGGCTGGGCCGCACAGCATCTGGTCGTCGACGATGCGCAGGGGCGCGCCATAGGGGCGATGCCTCTGTACCTCAAGGCGCATTCCCGCGGTGAATTCGTCTTCGATTTTTCATGGGCGAACGCCTATGCGCAGCATGGCCTGCATTACTATCCCAAATTGCTGTCCGCCGTGCCGTTCACTCCGGTTTGCGGGCCGCGCCTGCTCGCAGGCCCCGCGGTCGACCGGCAAGAGATGACCGGGACATTGATCACGGCGGCGCGCGACCATGCCCTAGGCGAAGGCCTATCGTCCTGGCATGTGCTGTTCCCCGACGACGAAACCGCAGATGCCATGAGGCAGGCCGGGTTGATCCTGCGCAGCGACTGCCAGTTTCATTGGTATAACCGGGACTACGAATCCTTCGAGGCGTTCCTCTCCACCTTCACGGCCGAGAAGCGCAAGAAGGCGAAGCGCGAACGCCGGCGAGTCGCCGAGGCCGGCATCGTATTTGACACCCGGCTGGGCGGCGACATGGATGATTCCCTGTGGAACGCCATCTACCCGTTCTACGCCGATACCTTCTACCGCCATGGCCACGAGCCGTATTTGAATCTGGATTTTTTCAAGCGGGTGGCCGCCGCCATGCCGGAGTCGATGATGCTCAAAATCGCGCGTATCGGCACGGAGCCCATCGCCACCGCGATCTTCTTCCGGAGCGACGATGCGCTGTTCGGCCGCTACTGGGGCGCCGGCGGCAATTATCACAGTCTGCATTTCGAAACCTGCTACTACCAGGGAATCGAATACTGCATCGAGAAGCGATTGCGCCGCTTCGAACCGGGCACGCAGGGCGAGCACAAGGTGCCGCGCGGATTCGTGCCGACGCTGACGAGATCGGCGCACTTCATGGCCGACCCGCGCTTCGCGGCCGCCATTCGCGATTTTGCGGCGCGCGAGGCGCGCGGCGTGGACACCTACGCCGCCGCAGTCCGGAGCCACGTGCCCTATCACCGGGCAGCGGAAGAGGAGTTGCGCCTCTGAGCAGGCTGGTCTGGCTGGGCGAGCAAGCGGACCCCAACTGGTTCCCGCCGTTGGATCAAGCTCTGCGTGAGCCGCCGGGGCTGCTCGCGGCCGGAGGCGACTTGAGTCCCGCGCGGCTGCTCACGGCCTATGAGCGCGGGGTGTTCCCCTGGTATTCGGCGCAGCAACCGATACTCTGGTGGTCGCCCGATCCGCGCATGGTCCTGTTTCCCGAGGAATTCAATTGCTCGCGCAGTTTGCGCAAAACCCTGCGCAACGGCCCGTTCAGCACGCGGGTGGACCATGCGTTCAGCGCCATCATCCACGGCTGCGCCGCGCCGCGCCTCTCCGGCCCCGACACCTGGCTGAACGCGGAGATGATCGCCTCCTACGAGCGGCTCCACCGGCTCGGGTTCGGCCACTCCGTCGAGACCTACTGTGCGGATCAACTGGTGGGCGGTTTGTACGGCATACAATTGGGGCAAGTATTCTTCGGCGAATCGATGTTCAGCCGCCGGCGCGACGCGTCCAAAGTGGCGTTGGCCCGATTGGTCGAGGAATGCCGCACGCGCGACATCAAGCTCATCGATTGCCAGGTCGCCAGCGCCCACCTGGCGACTCTCGGTGCGCGCGAGCTGCCGCGCAGCCAATTTGTGGCCTTATTGCATCAATATGCCCGCCGCGTGCCCTGCGGCAGCTGGGCGCGTGCCAACCCCTAAATTGCATTACCAGGGTGCTTTATGCACAATGCGCCCGGTTTCCCGCACACCGTAAGGACGCATGTCAAAAGAAGAGGCCATTCAATTCGAGGGCGAGGTCGTCGAGACCCTGCCCAATACCACGTTTCGTGTCAAACTCAAGACCGGCCACGTCGTCACCGCCCATATATCGGGCAAGATGCGGAAAAACTACATTCGTATTTTGACCGGGGATCAAGTCACCGTCGAGATGACCCCATACGATTTGACCAAGGGCCGTATCGTCTACCGCGGAAGATAGGATCCGACACCTAGACCACCGCCGGTTCGTCCGTCGCGCGCGTATCGAGCAGGAGATTCTCGCCGTCCTCGCTCAAGGTCACTTCCACGTGCCCGCCGTTCACGAGTTTGCCGAACAGCAGCTCTTCGGCGAGCGGGCGCTTGATGAACTCCTGAATGACCCGTGCCATCGGCCGCGCGCCCATTTTGGGGTCGTAGCCGCGCTTCGCGATCCAGCGGCGCGCCGACTCGTTCACGGAAATCGACACACGCTTCTGCTCGAGCTGCGCCTCCGCCTCGATCAGGAGTTTGTCCACCACCCGCTCGATCGTCTCCGGATCGAGGCTGCCGAATCGGATGACGGCGTCCAAGCGATTGCGGAATTCCGGTGAAAACAAGCGTCGAATGGCCTCCATATCGTCCGCGCCCGAGTCCGACTGCGTGAATCCGATGCTCGGCCGGCTCATTTCGAATGCTCCCGCATTGGTGGTCATCACGATGATCACATGGCGGAAATCCGCCTTGCGGCCGTTATTGTCGGTGAGCGTTCCGTGGTCCATGACCTGCAGCAACAGATTGAACACATCCGGATGCGCCTTTTCGATTTCGTCCAGCAGCAGCACGCAGTGCGGGTGCTTGGCGATCGCCTCCGTCAGCAGTCCGCCCTGATCGAAGCCCACGTAGCCGGGCGGCGCGCCGATCAGGCGCGACACCGTGTGACGCTCCATGTATTCCGACATGTCGAAGCGCACGAACTCCACGCCCATGGCGAGCGCCAGCTGGCGAGTCACTTCGGTCTTGCCGACCCCCGTGGGGCCCGAGAACAGGAATGAGCCCACCGGCCTGCGCTGATCGCCCAATCCCGAGCGCGACATCTTGATGGCGGCCGACAATGCCTCGATCGCCTTGTTCTGGCCAAAAATGGTGAGTTTCAGATTCCGTTCCAGATTCTTGAGCACATCGCGATCGGACAAGGAGACATTCTTCGGTGGAATCCGCGCAATGCGCGCCACCACGTTCTCGATTTGCGTCACGGTGACCGACGCGGCCCGGTTCTCCACCGGCTGCAGCCGCAGGTTCGCGCCCGCCTCATCCACGACGTCGATCGCCTTGTCCGGCATGTGCCGATCATTGATATGGCGCGCCGCGAGCTCCGCGGCCGCGCGCAGGGCATCATCCTCGTACTTGATGCCGTGGTGCTCTTCATAGCGCGTCTTCAGGCCGCGCAGGATATCGACCGTGTCCTGTATGGACGGCTCGCTGATGTCGATCTTCTGGAAACGCCGCGCCAGCGCATGGTCCTTTTCGAATATCCCGCGATACTCGTTGTACGTGGTCGAGCCGATGCAGCGCAGTTCGCCGTTGGCGAGCGCCGGCTTGATCAAATTGGATGCATCCATGACGCCGCCCGATGCCGCGCCGGCGCCGATGACCGTGTGGATTTCGTCGATGAATAGAATCGCGCCGGGCTGCTTCTTGACCTCGGCGAGCACCGCCTTCAGGCGCTTCTCGAAATCGCCGCGATACTTGGTTCCGGCCACCAACGATCCCATGTCGAGAGAATAGATCGTGGCATCCAGCAGCACGTCGGGGACCTGGCTCTCGACGATCATGCGGGCCAATCCTTCGGCGATCGCCGTCTTGCCGACGCCCGCTTCGCCCACGTACAGCGGGTTGTTCTTGCGCCGGCGGCACAGGATCTCGATGGTGCGCTCGATCTCGAGTTTGCGGCCGATCAATGGATCGATCTTGCCCTTGCGCGCCGACTCGTTGAGGTTCGTGGCATATTTTTCCAAGGCGCTGCCGCCGGCGTCGCCCTCACGCTCGGCATCGCCCGATGCGCCGCCGTCCTCGCGATCGCCGCGCTCCTCGCCGCCGGCCTTCGACAAGCCGTGCGCGATGAAATTGACCACATCCAGCCGCGACACGTCCTGCATGCTGAGCAGATATGCGGCGTGCGACTGTTTTTCGCTGAATATCGCCACCAGCACGTTGGCGACCGTCACCTCTTTTTTTCCGCTCGACTGGACATGGAACACGGCCCGCTGCAGGACTCGCTGGAATCCCAAGGTGGGCTGCACGTCTCGGTCCTCGCCGACCGGCAATCGCGGCGTGGTCTGGTCGATGAATTGTTTGAGCTCATTCTTGAGTTTTGCGGTATCGGCGCCGCATGACTTCAAGATCTCCCGGACTTTTGGGGTATCCACGATGGCGAGCAGTAAATGCTCGACGGTCATGAATTCATGCCGTGCCTCGCGCGCACCGGCAAACGCATCGTTCAAGCAAAATTCGAGTTCTTGACTTAGCACTTTACGCCTCTTCTAGCGTTGCCATCAGCGGGTGCTGATGTTGTCGAGCATACGCGATCACTTGCGCTACCTTGGTCTCCGCGATTTCATAAGTAAAGACTCCACAGACTCCTTTTCCCTTGGTATGGACCTCCAGCATAACGCGTGTTGCTTTCGTGCGGTCCATGGCGAAGAAACGTTGCAGGATATCGACCACGAACTCCATGGGCGTGTAGTCGTCGTTGATCAGCACGACTTGATACAGAGGCGGGCGCTTGAGCTTCGGCGCCGCTTCCTCGACGACCAAGCCCGTCCCGTCCCGCCCGCGTTCGATGTCGCTCATGAGTGATCAGTTTATAGGGTGCGTTCCCATGGTTTACAAGACATGTGTGCCGAACCCCCGCGCAAGCGCCCTGTCGCCAATCGATGTCACTTTACTTTAACAAGTAAAAACAAATGCTTGAGCGGCCAAGCGGGTGCCCCTATGATTGCCCACGGTATCCCAACTTGGGCGGCACCGCTGCCGCCCGCGCATTTGACGCGATTGACGCGCACGAAACACATGCTCGATATGCACACAAATGAATGGCTGTCCCGCTTGCAAAGCAACGGCCCCCGGCTGGTCTCGTTGGGCCTGGCGGCGCTAATCGCCGTGGAACTGGCGCGGATCGCCATTTCGCTGCTGAGCGGCAACCCCGTGAAGTCCCCTCAACCCATCCTGACGAGCTCCGCACCGCGGGCCCAGCACACCGGAGTCGACATCCAGAGCCTGGTGTCAGCCCATCTGTTCGGAATCGCGACCGATACCGGCGCGCAGGACCCGGCCAATGCCCCGGCGAGCACCGCCAATCTGGTGCTTGCCGGCACCATAGCAACCCAGGACCCGAAGCGCGGGGTCGCCATCATCGGCGACGGCGGCCCGGCGAAGGTATATTCGGTCGGCGACAACATCGGCGGCGCAACCCTGCATTCGGTGTATCTCGACCGCGTGATTCTCGATCGCGGCGGCACGCTGGAGACCCTGCTGCTGCCGAACCTGCTGCTCGAAGGCAGTCAGGGACAGCCGTTGGCCCGCCGGCCGGGTGCCGATCCGCGTACCGTGATGGCCGTCAACAACATACGGCGCATGGTGCAGCAGGATCCCGGTATTCTCGATCAAGTGATGCGCACAGTGCCCTCATACGACAACGCCGCAGGAAAGCTCCGTGGCTTTCGCGCCTATCCGGGGCGAAATCGGTCGATATTCAATAAACTGGGGCTCAAGCCGGGTGATTTGGTGACGGCGATCAACGGCACGCCGCTGGATGACCCGCAGCACAGCCAGGAAGTCTTCAACACCATACAGACATCGGATCACGTCACGGTGACCGTCGAACGCGGCGGCCAGAAGCAGGAAATCTCGCTGAACATCGCGCAAGTCGCGGCGCAGGCGACCAAGGACCTCGAGGGTGATGCGGGCGTCTACCCCCCGGTGCCGCCCAATGGCGCCGCGCCGCCGAGCAATCCCAGCCCGAATGCCACCAATGAGAATCTAAACGAATAGCGCGAACGCCGTCGAAAGCGTTCAACATACGAGTACCCATGATGTCGAAGTCAACCAAACCGCCGTTCAAATGCCGCGTCGCCGCAGTATTTGCGCTGTCGGTCCTGCTCGCGCCGGTAACCTGGCCCGCCGCCACGCATGCGGCGCCACAGGACGGCGCGACCATCACGCCCAACTACAAAGACGCGGACTTGAGCCAGATCATCCAGGCGGTCAGCGAGGTCACGGGCAAGAATTTCATCATTGATCCGCGCGTCAACGCCAAGGTCACCATGCTGTCGGCGACTCCGATGTCGCCGGCGGCTTTCTACGAGGCGTTCTTGTCCGTACTGCAGGTGTACGGCTACGTGGCGGTGCCGGCCGGCAAGGTCATCAAAATCATTCCGAATACGGATGCGCGGCAATTGCCGTCGATCGACCTGCCGCGCGACGTGAGCTCGTCATCGGACGAAATCGTCACCCAAATCATCACCGTGAAGAACATCAACGCGGCGCAACTGGTGCCGCTGCTGCGGCCCCTGATTCCCCAATATGGGCACCTGGCCGCGTACCCCAGCGGCAACATGCTGATCATTTCGGATCGTGCCAGCAACGTGAGCCGCATCGTGCACATCGTCCAGCGCATGGATGAAAGCGGCGACGAACCCGTCGAAGTCATCCCTCTGCAGAATGCCAGCGCCGCCGATGTGGTGCGGATCGTCAATTCCCTCAATCAGGGACAGGGCGCCGAGGGCGCCGCCTCAGCCGTCAAGGTCGTCGCCGACGACCGCACCAACAGTATTCTGCTCACCGGCGAGAAGTCGCAGCGCCTCAAGCTCAAGGCCTTGATCGTCAACATGGACACGCCCTTGACGGCCGGCGGAGACACCCAGGTCAGGTACCTGCGCTACGCCGATGCCGAAAAGATCGCCGATAAGCTCAAGGGCCAAGCCACGGCCTCCGCAAAGGCGCAGGGCGGCCCGCCGCCGGGCGGTGCCGCCGGCGGCGGCGGCTCCAACGTCGACTCCAGCGTCACCATCTTGGCGGACGTCGCCACCAATGCCTTGATCATGACGGCCCCGCCCAAAATCATGAAGTCGCTGATGGCCGTGATCGACAAGCTCGATATTCGCCGCGCGCAGGTCCAGGTGGAAGCCATCATCGTGGAAGTCGACGTCAACAAGAGCTCGAACCTCGGCGTGCAATGGCTGCTCTTCGGACAGGGCAGCAGCACGGTTCCGGCGGGCATCGTCAATTTGCCCGGTGCCGGCACCAGCATCGTCAATTTGGCGGCGGCCGCCCTCAGCGGCGGCGTGGTCAGCGGCACGACCACCGGCGTGGCGACGGGCGCGTCGGCCATCAGCAGTTCCACGATCGGGACCGGCGCCTCCCTGGCTGTCGGGCGCATCAACAACAACGGCACGAGCTTTGCAGCGCTGCTGCAGGCGCTGCGCAGCGACGGCAGCAGCAATATCATCTCCACTCCTTCTCTGATTACGATGAACAACGAGGAGGCCGAGGTGAAGGTCACGCAAGAGATCCCGTTGATCACCGGTTCCTACTCCAATTCGACCCAGGCCGTGGGCGGCACGACCAGCCCCTTCACCACGATTCAACGTGAGGAAGTGGGCACCATCTTGAAGGTCACGCCGCACATCAACGAAGGCAATTCGGTGCAGCTCAAAATCGAGCAGGAAGACTCCTCCCCGGGGGCGAAGCTCACGGATTCCGCCGATATCTCCACCAACAAACGCTCCATCAAGACCACCGTGCTGATCGAGGACGGCGGCGTCATCGTGTTGGGCGGGCTCATGTCGGACAGCGTCACCGAAAGCGAGGATCGTGTGCCGGGACTGGGCGCCATTCCGCTGTTGGGCAATCTCTTCAAGTCGCGCAGCGGTTCGCACCAGAAGAAGAACTTGTTGGTGTTCATTCGTCCCAAGATCTTGCGCGATTCGGAAGCGACCCAAAGCACCAGCGAGGAGAAGTACAATCAAGTGCGGCAGCAGGAGAAAAATCTCCACAATGGGCATATCACGCTGCTGCCCGGCCAGAAGCAGCCGGTCATAGAGGCCATTCCGCAGGGAATCGCGCTGCCGCCTCCGCCGCCGTCCGGCACGAACGCCCAGGGCGCCTTGCCGAATGAGCCGGTGCCGGGCCTCGCGCCGCCGGCGCCCGCGGCGCCGGCCGCACCACCGGCGACGCCGCCCCAGCCTGCGCCCAACCCATGAGTGCCGGTCTCGAATGAGCGCCGATCTCGAAGATCCGCAGCAGCAGCGGAAACTGTCGTTTCCGTTCGCGAAGCGCCACGGCGTACTGGTTCGCGGCATCGCCAATGGCGTGGCCGATACGGTTTGCCGCCCCGGCGTCACGCCGCAGAGCTTGGCGGAGGTGCGCCGCTTCGTCGGGGTACCGTTGACGCTGGAGCGCGTTTCCGTCGAATCCTTCGATTCCATGCTGCGGGTGGCCTACGAAGCGGGTTCCGGTGCCGCGATGCAGATGCTGGAAGGCCTGGACGACAACACCGACCTTGCGCATCTGGCCGAGGATATCCCCGAATCCTCGGACTTGCTCGAAAGCGATGATGAAGCGCCGATCATCCGCTTGATCAATGCGTTGCTGACGCAGGCGGTCAAGGAGAACGCGTCGGACATACATATAGAGCCCTACGAGAATCGCCTGGTCATCCGTTTTCGCGTGGACGGCGTCTTGCGCGAAGTGCTGCAGACCAAGCGCGCCGTGGCGCCGCTCGTGGTCTCACGCGTCAAGGTCATGTCCAAACTCGACATCGCCGAGCGCCGGCTGCCGCAGGACGGCAGAATCTCGCTGCGCATCGCCGGCCGCGCGGTCGACGTGCGTGTCTCCACCCTGCCCTCCGGACACGGCGAGCGCGTGGTGCTGCGCTTGCTGGACAAACAGGCCGGGCGCATCGAACTCACCTCATTGGGAATGGACCCGCACACGCAGGACCTGATGGATGACATCATCCACAAGCCGCACGGCATCATCTTGGTGACCGGACCCACGGGTTCGGGCAAGACCACCACGCTGTACGCCGCTCTCGAACGCATCAATGACAACACGCGCAATGTCATGACCGTCGAAGATCCCATCGAGTACTACATCGACGGCATCGGCCAGACGCAGGTGAACACCAAGGTCGAAATGACCTTCGCGCGCGGCCTGCGGGCGATTCTGCGCCAGGACCCCGATGTAGTGATGGTCGGTGAAATCCGCGACCTGGAAACCGCCCAGATCGCCGTACAGGCGAGTTTGACCGGACACTTGGTGCTCTCCACGCTGCACACCAACACCGCCGTGGGCGCGGTCACCCGTCTGCGCGACATGGGCATCGAGCCGTTCCTGCTGTCGTCGAGCTTGATCGGCGTGCTGGCGCAGCGCCTGGTGCGGGTGTTGAATCCCGCGACCCGCGAGCCGTTCATGGCCGGCGAATACGAGCGCCGCATCTTGAATCTCGATCCGGACGGCGGCCCGGTGCAGTTGTACCGCCCGAGCCTCGAACCGGGCAGCGGCTACCGCGGACGAACCGGAATCTACGAACTCATCGCCGTCGACGATCACATGCGAACCATGATTCACGACGGCTCTTCCGAACAGGACCTGGAGCGCTACGCGCGCACGGCGAGCCCCGGCATTCGCGATGACGGCCGCCGCAAGGTCGTGGCGGGCGAGACGACGATCGAAGAAGTACTGCGCGTCACTCGCGAGGACTGATGGGTGCGTTCGAATACACCGCGCTCGATGCTCAAGGCCGGGAACGCAAGGGCCTGATCGAGGGCGACACGCCCAAGCATGTCCGGCAACTGCTGCGCGACAAGCAGCTGCTGCCGATGGAAATCCAGGAGACGGCGCAGCGCGAGCTCAAAGCACGCCGCGCCCGCCGCTTCATGCGCCGCGGCCTGTCGACGCTGGATCTAGCCCTGCTGACGCGCCAACTGGCGACACTGCTGAGATCCGGCCTGCCGCTCGAAGAATCGCTGCAGGCGGTCGCCGAGCAAACCGAAAAACCCCGGGTGCAGCGCATCATATTGGGCGTGCGCAGCAAAGTCGTCGAGGGCCACCCGCTGGCCGAGGGCCTGCGGGACTTTCCCCAAGCGTTCCCGGAGATCTATCGCGCGACGGTATCCGCCGGCGAACAGTCCGGCAAGCTCGACCAGGTGCTCGAACGGCTCTCGGACTACACGGAATCGCGCCAGGTCATGGGCCAGCAGGTCAGCAACGCCCTGGTGTATCCCATCGTCTTGATGGTGCTGTCGTTCGCCATCGTCTCCTTCCTGCTGGCGTACGTGGTGCCGCAGGTGGTCGCGGTGTTCGAATCCGGCCACCAAGAGTTGCCGGTGGCCACGCGCTTCCTCATCGGCATGAGCGACTTGGTCCGGCACTACTGGATCTACGCCCTGATCCTGATCGCGGCCTGCACCTGGGCGTTCCTGCGCTGGCTCAAGGCGCCTGAGGCGCGGCTGCGCTTCGACCGCTTCCTGCTGCGCGTGCCGCTGGCGGGAAAGCTCATCCGCGGACTCAATACGGCGCGATTTTCCCGCACCTTCAGCATTCTGACCGCAAGCGCGGTCCCCGTCCTCGAGGCCCTGCGGATCTCCGCCGAAGTGGTCAACAGCCTGCCCATGAGAAACGCCGTCGAGGATGCGGCGTTGCGCGTTCGCGAGGGCGCACCCATCGGCAAATCGCTCGCCGCGCGCAAACTGTTCCCGCCCATGATGATCCATTTGATCAGCAGCGGGGAAAGCAGCGGCGAGTTGGAAAAGATGCTGGAACGCGCGGCGACGAATCAGGAACGGGAAATGGACGGCCTGCTTGCGACCCTGACCAATCTTCTGGGCCCCTTCATGGTGGTGTTCATGGGCGCCGTCGTCATGTTCATCGTCATCGCGCTCCTGTTGCCGATTTTTCAACTCAACGACCTTGTCAAATAGCGGACTGTGAACTGAGGGTATTGCGTCTAGGTCACCTTTCCGTTTATAACCCGCGCGTGTCAGTTCACCGGCGAAGCCTTGAGCTTCGGTAGCATGAGCGAAAAGCCCGAATCGGACGAGTTCGAGGAAGAAGACGCGGAAGACACGGCGCCCGGAGGGGACGATGTCGACGTCGATCACATCATGCGCGATGTGGAATCGCAACGCCGGCGGGCGCCCAAGGGAGCCGAGCCCGCCTGGCGGCGCCTGGAACGCGTGATGGAAGAGCGGCGCACCGCCGATCTGCTGAGCGACTTCGACGATTACGAGATTCCGGACGCCGACGCGCATGGCGACACCGCATCGGAGCCTGGCCAGCCGCCGGCGCCCGCTGAAAAGGCGGCGCGCAAGAAAAAAAGGTCGCGCTGAATCCGCTGAACGGTCCTTTCGGCGCCGCTGCCGGTAATGTGCCACACTGTTTCGTGTCTCCCACCGAAGAATATTCACAGCGCCTCCGTGAGCGCGAGGCGCGCCTGGCGCGACTCGATCGGCTGCATGCACGCATGGGAAGCACGCGGCTTGCCGTCGCAGCCTCTTTCTTGATCACGGCGTGGCTGTGTTTCGGGCCCCGCGCAATTCCACTGCCTTGGGCTTCGGTTCCCATCGTGGGATTCGCTGCGGCGGTGCTGTATCACCGCCGCATTCGGGGCCGACGCGCCAGGGCACAGCGGGCCGTTGCATTTTATCGCGAGGGACTCGAGCGGATACGGGATCGATGGCGTGGCGGGCCCACCGGCGAGCAATTCGACGTGGCGCACCATATCTATGCGGCCGACCTCGATCTGTTCGGCCGCGGCGGCCTGTACGAAATGTTGTGCGCGGCTCGGACCGGGATGGGCGAACACAGGCTGGCGCAATGGCTGCTGGCGCCCGCCGCCCTCGACACGATTCGCGAAAGGCACGCCGGCATCGCCGATTTACGCGCTCGCCTGGACTTGCGCGAAGAATTGGCCATCCGCGGCGAACCCCCGAGAAGCGCTTTGCGCCCCGATCTGCTCACGGCGTGGGCGCAGGCGCCGAACCGGCTCGATCGCCCGTGGATACGAGGGGCGGCAGTGCTCCTCGCCGTGCTCGCCGTGGCGGCGGCGGCCGCCTGGGCCATTTGGTCAGTGTTGTTTCCGCTGCTCGCGGTACTCCTGGTCGAGATAGCCGTGGCCTATGTGCTGCAGGATCCCATTCGTGATGCCGTCACCGCGGTGGAGAGCGCCTACGACGGCCTCGAGAGCGTCTCCGGCCTATTGAAGCGGATCGAATCGGAGCGCTTCGAAGCTGCGCCGCTGCGCGCGCTCGTTCGCGTGCTGTCGACACGTTCGGTCACTGCGTCGGCGGCGATCTCGAAGCTCGCCACCATCGTCAATTTCGTCGAGTCGCGCCGCAATCCAATCCTGGCGCCCTTCCTGCTGCTGATCATGTACCCGCTCCACACGGCACTCGCCGCCGAACGCTGGCGCAGCGAGCACGGGAGCAGCATCGGCTCCTGGCTCGACGTACTCGGCGAGATCGAGGCCCTGGCGTCGCTGGCTCGCTACGCCTACGAGCATCCCGAGGACCCGTTTCCGGAGTTCATCGACGGCGCGGCAGCCTTTCGCGCCACGGATCTCGGCCATCCACTGATCCCGGCCGCGGCCTGCGTGCGCAACGACGTCGATATTTCCGGCGGAACCCGCGTGTTGCTGGTCAGCGGCTCGAACATGTCGGGGAAGAGCACCTTATTGCGCACGGTCGGCATCAACACGGTGCTCGCGATGGCCGGTGCTCCGGTGCGCGCAAGGCACTTGCAGCTCACCCCGCTGCAAATCGGCGCCAGCATTCGCGTCAACGATTCGCTGCACGAGGGCAGCTCGCGCTTCTACGCCGAGATCACACGGCTGCGCCGGCTGTTCGAGCCGGCGAAACTGCCGCAGCTGTTTCTCCTGGATGAATTACTGCAGGGAACCAATTCCGCGGACAGACGCATCGGAGCGCAGGGCATCATCCGCGCGTTGATCGGCCGGGATGCCATCGGCCTGGTCAGCACTCACGATCTGGCCCTCACGGATATTCCCGGGCTGGACGCGGGGGCGCTCGAGAACGTCCACTTCCAGGACGAGCTCGAGCACGGCACCCTCAAGTTCGATTTCAAGCTGCGCGCCGGCGTCGTCACCAAGAGCAACGGCATCGAACTCATGCGCTCGATCGGCCTGGATGTTTGATCGGCGTGCGTAGCACGGCTATTTCGCGGCCGTCCATACCCGCACTGAGCAATGTGCCGTGCCGTCCATCAGTGAAAATTCCGCGACGCCACCGTGAGATCCCCCAACAGCGCCGACAGATTCGTCAGCCGCTGCGCGATCACATGCTGCACGCCGCCCTCGCGCTGCAACTTGCCGCGCACCTGGAGCAGCCGCGATTCGAGCAACGCCGCGCGCTGTGCGGTGGCCACGCGCTCCCACACGATCAAATTCACATAGCCCGTTTCATCTTCCAGGGTGACGAAGGTCACGCCGCCCGCACTGCCCGGCCGCTGCCGCGTAATCACCAAACCCGCCGCCGTTACCAATCGGCCGCTCGGCTGCTCCCAAAGTTCCCGGTTGGGAATCACGCCGCGCCTCGCCAGCTTGCCGCGCAGCAGCGCCAAGGGATGACGGCGCAGCGTCAAGCCGGTGCTGCCATAGTCGGCGACGATGTCCTGACCCTCGCGCGGCGCACGCAACAGCGGGATGCCCTCTTCGGCCGCCGTCGCCGCAGGCAGCAACGGCAACGCGCGCTCGACCCCGCTCACCTGCCATGCGGCTCGATGCCGATGCCCCGCAAGACAGCCAAGCGCATCGGCGACGGCGAGCGCCTCGAGATCGCGCCGGCCGAGCGCCGCACGTTCGGCGAGATCGGCGGTATTGACGAAAGTTCGCTCGGCCCGCGCCGCGAGCAGCCGCGCGCCGCCCTCCTGCGACAGATGCTTCACCAACCGTAACCCCAGGCGCAGTGCCGGACGGCCGTCGGTTCGCCTTTCGAGCGTGCAATCCCAGCCGCTGTTCGCCACATCGACCGGGCGTACCTCCACGCCATGGGCTCCCGCATCCCGCACCAGCTGCGCCGGCGCATAAAACCCCATGGGCTGACTATTGATGAGCGCCGCGCAAAACGCCGCCGGTTCGTAGTGTTTCAGCCAGGCGGAGGTGTAGACCAGCAGCGCGAAGCTCGCCGCATGTGAATTGTGAACAACGAAGTGATTAGCCAGAAAATTGTGATCACCTTCGATCTGCAAATCGTATGTTTCCTGATTTCCGACTGCCTCGATCTGCACAATTCTGTCCCAATAAACATCGGATCGTGATAGACGCGAAAGATCGAGTGATCCCAAGGCTGTTGCAAGACGGCCGACCACATGGCGGCGAAAGCCGATTTTGCTGCGCCCATTTCGAGTCATCGCCAACAACCTGGACTGCCGCCGCTTCTTTGGGTCTTGGAAGCGGCGGCCTACGTGGCGCCAGAACTGGCGTAGCGGCTCTTCGCCCGTAACGATGACCACTTGATGCGCCAACTCCCGTCCCTTGTACAAACGCGCTCGACGGCAAAGGCGGGCAACGATTCTGAGCCGCAGAAGCAAATGCTGGACTTGCGAGGCCAAAAGACGCGAGGCGGTGTTGTACGACGCATGCCCTGTCATGGAAAAGCCGCCATCACCCTCCCAAAGACGCGCAAGCAGCAGCGCGATATTACCGTCGCACAGCTCGAAAACTTCCGGCGGCAGCTGTTTTGCACTACCTTCAGCGATCAGATCGGCGAGAACGAGAACCTTATGACGCGGCCATCTCCGGCATCCTGCCACCGGCACGGAACGCGCCGTCGCGAGCGTATCGCCAATTTTCAGCTTCCCCAGCGAGAGCCAACCGGTCATGGTCATGAATGGGTGTTCGGCCGTCGCGACAATTTCGTGGCCGAGAGCCGTGCGTAGACGCAATACGGGCTTCATGCCACTTCGCATTACGCGCAGCACTTTGCGTTTCCTCAAACGCAGGTCATCGTCGCACGCAAGTGTGTTGTCAAGGCATGCCTGCCCCCTGATGACTTCATCGATGGTCAACCATCTCCCGGTATCGGCATCCACTACGCGCGTCTCGCCAACGACACATTCCGGAAAGCCGTATTCACCGAAGCCGCGTATCTGATCGAATATTTGGCGTGCGAAGCTCTCCGGATAATCCCGCTCCCGCATGCCGTCGATCAATTGGCGCTCGAACGGCTCCAAGCCGCCCTTGCGCTTCCACGCCGCCATCGCGCGCCGCAGCCGGTCGGCTTCGCCGGGCGAGAACCCGGCCGCCACCATCGCCAATTTCATGACCTGTTCCTGGAAAATGGGCACGCCCAGGGTGCGCTCCAGCACCGCCTCGACGGCCGGGCTCGGATAAGTCACCGCCTCCTCGCCGTTGCGGCGGCGCAGGTAGGGATGCACCATTTCGCCCTGGATGGGACCGGGGCGGACGATCGCCACTTCGATCACCAGATCGTAGTAATTGCGCGGCCTCAGGCGCGGCAGCATGGCCATCTGCGCCCGCGATTCGATTTGAAACACGCCCGTGGTGTCGGCGCGGCAAATCATGTCGTACACGGATGGATCTTCGCCCGGCACCGTCGCAAGATTGAGTTCACCCGCCACGGCGGAGGAGCCGCCGAATTCATTGACCAGGTGAAACGCGCGGCGGATCGCACTCAGCATCCCTAGGCCCAGCACGTCGACTTTGAGCAATCCCAATGCATCGAGATCGTCCTTGTCCCACTCGATCACCGTCCGCTCGGGCATCGCCGCGTTCTCGATGGGCACCAGTTCATCCAGGCGGCCGCGCGCAATCACGAAGCCGCCCACATGCTGCGAGAGATGGCGCGGGAAGCCCAGGATTTCCGCGGCGAGCGCCACGAGGCGCTTGAGCTTGGGATCGTCCGCATCGAAACCGCAGGCGCGGATGCGTTCGGGATCGATGCGCTGACCGTCCCACCATTGCATGCCCTTCGCCAGCCGGTCGACTTGCGCAAGATCGAACCCCAATGCCTTGCCGACATCCCGCAGGGCGCTGCGCGGGCGGTAACAGATGACGGTGGCCGCCAGCGCGGCGCGCTCGCGGCCATATTTGCCGTAAATGTACTGGATCACCTCTTCGCGCCTCTCATGCTCGAAGTCCACATCGATATCGGGCGGCTCGTTGCGCTCCTTGGAAATGAAACGCTCGAACAGCATGGCCATGTGCGAGGGATCCACCTCGGTGATCTGCAGGCAGTAACAGACGATGGAGTTGGCCGCGGAACCCCGGCCCTGGCAGAGTATTTTTTCCGAACGCGCATGCTGCACGATGTCGTGCACGGTCAGAAAGAACGGCTCGAACTCGAGTTCCGCGATCAAACGCAACTCGTGTTCGATCCCCTCACGCACGGCCGCCGGCGCGCCCGCGGGCCAGCGCTTGGCGCAGCCCTGCTCGGTCAGCGCGCGCAGATGGCTGGTGGGGGTTGCGCCCGCGGGCACGATCTCCTCGGGATATTCGTAGCGCAGCTCATCGAGTTTGAAAGTGCAGCGTTCGGCGATCTCGATCGTCTGTGCCAGCAGCGGCGCCGGGTATAGCTCCTGCAAACGCCGCAAGGGCCGCAGGCAGCGCTCGCCGTTCGGAAACAGGGCATAGCCCGCGGCATGCAGCGGCGTGTTCAGGCGGATCGCCGCCAGCACATCTTGCAAAGCGCGGCGGCCGCGCCGGTGCATGTGCACATCGCCCGCGGCGACTCGCGGTAAATCCAGTGTTCTACCCAGCGCTTCGAGCAGTTCCAAGCGGCGCGCATCGTGACCGCCGCTCAACAGCTCCACGCCTATCCACAAACGCCCGGCGAAACGCTCGCGCAGCCAGCGGCCCTCCTCTGCCTGCTGCGCCGGCGCGGCGCCGTCCTCGCGCGGCAGCCAGATCAGCAAACAGCCATCGAGTGCGCCCTCGAGATCCACGCGCTCCAGCGCGTAGCGGCCTTTGGCGACGGCGCGTCGTGCCCGGCTGATCAAGCGGCTCAGGGCAGCGTAGCTGGCGCGATCGGTTGCCAGCACCACCAGCTTGAGTTCATCGGTGCAGCGCAGCTCCGTACCGATGATCAACGGCAGTTGCTGCTCCTTGGCCGCCACATGGGCGCGCACCACGCCGGCCAGCGAGCACTCATCGGTGAGTGCCAGTGCCCGGTAACCCAGCCGCTTGGCCTGCGCAACCAATTCCTCGGGCTGCGAAGCGCCGCGCAGAAAAGAGAAATTGCTCAGGGCATGCAGTTCGGCGTACACGCCTGCCTCAAGTGCCCGCCGTTCAGGTGCGCGCCGTTCAAGTGCGCGCCGTTCAAGCGAACATCCCGTGCAAGAACCAGCACCGGGAACGCCGCTCCTGGAAAACCCACAGTCTGGCGCCGGGGACTTGGCGCGCGCCGCGGATTTGGCGTGCAACATAGTAATCGCGCGTAATGTCCTTGCCGTCCCACCAGCCGCTCTCGATGCGCTCGGGACCCTGTTCCAGGATGAGAGTGCCGGGATTCAATGGCTGCGCCTGTGGCGGAGGCAGCCGCACCTGGGGCGGAGACAGCCGCACCGGTTCGTCCAGCAGCCACACCGGTCTCGGCATCTTGATGACGCTCATTCCCTGATTGGCCTGATCGCCCCTCCTTTCGCCAACGCGCCAGGCAGAGGCAAGGCGCAGCTCATAGATCCGCTGCCAGGCCGCCTCGGGCCGATGTTCCGGGATCGAACGCAGGCCATAAACCGCCGCCTCACCCAAACGTGCGCGCAAACGCTCCACCAATTGACTCGGGCCATCCTGGCCCTCGCCCTGCGGGCGCCATACGGGCGTCTGCTTCGGCTTCCTGCCTCCGCATTGCGGCGCCATGTCGCGGCCGCCGGCGCCGCCCCAGCCGGTGAAGGCATCGAGTGAGCCTGCCGAGAGCGGTTGCAAAGACCCGGACTTGAGCTCCAGGCTTAGGACCGGCGCCTGCAGTTCGAGCCGGCTGAGTTTTTGCACCAACACGTCAGTCAAGCGCCGGTGCTCGCCCGTGATGCTCGCCAGCCCCAAACGCAGCCGGGTCGCAGGTCCCGCACGGTGACGCAGCCGGAGCTCCAAGGCCAGCACCCCCGCCTGCCGCTCGCGCAGGAACTGCGCACAGCGCCCGATCAAGGGTTCGAGCGCTTTCTCCAGATACGAGGCATGCTCGATCTCCGTCTCGAAATCACATCGCTCCCGAAAGCGTTCACGCGGCAGGAATGCCCTGCGCGGCGCCATTTGCCGCGCCAGAGCAATGTCGAGATCGATCACCGCAGCAGGACCCAAACGGCGTGCGAGACCTGCCCGCGGCAGACGCAGCAATTCGCCCACCCGCGTCACGCCCATGGCGCGCAAAGTCTGCAGCCGCGC
>Ga0070696_100000792_pt1 | contig 20355 bp, 15 predicted proteins | sample KBSK1253metaG_FD_65474 | JGI IMG/M metagenome (GOLD analysis project Ga0070696, IMG submission 65474) | Corn, switchgrass and miscanthus rhizosphere microbial communities from Kellogg Biological Station, Michigan, USA - KBS K1-25-3 metaG | ecosystem: Host-associated > Plants > Roots >... | reverse complement strand
CCGGTGACCGAGTGGCTCCTCGACGTTCCGAACCTGGCCGCGAAGCGGGCGATCGCGCTGGGGATCGGGCTCGGCGCCGTTTCCACGGCGCTCAAGATCATTCTGGGCATCGACCGCTCGTACCTGGGGCGGTCCTAGGCGATGGCCGCGAGACGACCCGGCGGGTGGGCGGCGCGCCTCATGGGGCTCGACCGCCGCATCATCTTCGCGCTGATCTTCCTCGCGACGGGGCTTCCGCTCCTCTTCCCCGTGAACCTGCCCATCACCCCGTCGCCGCGCGTTCGCGCCGCGTTCGACACCGTGGATCGCCAGCCTCCGGGCACGTACGTGCTGATGTCGCTCGACTACGAGCCCGACATCAAGGCCGAGCTCCAGCCCATGGCGATCGCCGTGCTCCGCCACTGCTTCCGGAAGGGATTGAAGCCGATCGTGCTGACGCTCTATCCGGCGGCGCCCGGCCTGATCGAGCGCGCGCTCGTGATCGCGGGCACGGCCGAGGGGAAGAAGCGGAACGAGGACTACGTGTTCCTCGGCTACAAGTCGGGGAGCCAGTCGGTGATCCTCGGACTGGGCGAGAGCATCCGGCAGATGTTCCCCAACGACTTCTGGGGCACGCCGCTCGATAAGATTCCCATGATGAAGGGAAAGAATTCCTTTGCCGACTTCCCGCTCGTGATCAACCTGTCGGGCTCGTCGATCGCCGATTACTACATCCGGATCGCCGCCACCCGGTATCAGCGGCCGATGGTGCTCGGCGCCACCGCGGTCATGGCCACCGACTACTATCCCTACCTTTCCTCGAAGCAGATCCTCGGCCTGATCGGCGGCATGAAGGGCGCCGCGGAGTACGAGAAGCTGATGGACATCACGGGGGACGCGCGCCGGGGCATGGACGCGCAGAGCCTGATCCACGTCACGATCGCGATCCTGGTCCTGCTCGGCAACCTGGCGCTCTTCCTGACGGGCGGATTCCGCCCGGGCGGCAGCGGCGGCTCGCGGGAGGGAACCGGGCGATGAACGGCGTGGAGACCTGGATCGCCGCGATCCTGACGATCTGCGTCTTCTCGTTCCTGTATCGGGACAACCCGCTCTATCGCTTCGCCGAGCACCTCTTCGTCGGATCGGCGGCGGGCTATCTCCTCGCGGTGCAATATCAGAACGTGATCAAGCCGAACGTGGTCGAGCGGATCGCGAGCGGGAACATGCTCGCGTTCATTCCGCTCGCGATGGGGCTCTTGGTCCTGGGCCGTCTCTGGGAGAAGACGACGCCCATTTCCCGGTGGGCCATCGCGTTCTACGTCGGGATCTACTCCGGCATCGCGATCCCGTCGTACCTGCAGGCGCAGGTCTTCGCCCAACTCGCCGACGCCGTGAAGCCGTTCGAGCCGGGATGGCACGCGATCAACTCGGTCCTGATCCTGCTCGGGTTCCTGAGCGTGGTCGCCTACTTCTTCTTCTCCGCGCCGCACAAGGGCGTTCACGGGGCCGCGGCGCGGGTCGGGATCTGGTTCCTGATGATCGCGTTCGGCGCCTCGTTCGGATACACGGTCATGGCGCGCGCTTCGCTCCTGATCGACCGCGTGCTCTTCCTGCTCCGCGACGCGCTACACGTCCTGCCCGCGATCTAGTTCGCCGACCGGCTACTCCTCGCCGCCCAGCACCCGAAACGCCGCTTCCAGCGCTTGGTGGTCTCCCACCAAGACCAGCACGTCGCGCGCCCGGACGGCGAAATCCGCGCCCGGGCTCAGCTCGTGCGCGCCATCCCGGACGACGGCGATGATCAAGGCGCGGGTCCGGCCCCGGACGTCGAGATCGCCCAGCGTCCGGCCCAGCACCGGCGAATCCGGCTCGATGTAGAACGTGTCGGTGATCGCGCCCGCCATCATCCGCTCGATCGAGTGCATGAGCGCGCCCGCGACGTCGCTCCCGCGCAGGAACGAATAGCCCTCGCGCCGGAGCGCCTGTTCCTGGAACCGGATCACGTTCCCCGGCACGTGGAACCGCCGGAGCACGCGCATCACGATCGCGATCGACGTCTCGAACTCCTCGGGAATCACCTCGTCCGCTCCGAGCCGCATCAGCTCGGCCACCTCGGCCACCTGCCGCGTCCGCGCGATGACGTACGCGCGCGGGTTGGCGCGGCGCACCTGCGCCACGGCGTAGCGCGTCGCGCCGGGATCGGAGATCGCGAGCACGACCGCGGACGCGCGGTCGACCCCGCACGCGTCGAGGCCCTCCGGCCGCGACACGTCGCCGAACTCGATCGACTCGCCCGCCTCCTTGGCGCGCCGAATGATCGACGTGTCCAGCTCGATCACGACGTAGCGAATGCCCAGCTCCTTGAGGACGCGCGCGACGTTCCGGCCGTTCACGCCGTACCCGGCGATCACGACGTGGTTCGACAGGCGCTCCGGGGCGTGCGCGAGCGTCGGCAGGTCGGGCCCGGAGACGTGGCCCTCGAGGGCTTCTCCCGCGGCGGGAAGGGGCACCGGCTTGCCCGTGTGGGTCCCGACCCACGACGCGAGTTGGATCAGGAAGGGCGTCGCGATCAGCGTGAGCACCGCGACGGCCAGGAACTGCTGGCTCTGCGAAGCGGAGACCAGCCCCTGCGTCGTGCCGACCGAGATCAGAACGAAGGAGAATTCCCCCACCTGGGCGAGCGAGATCCCGACGGTCGCCGCGATGCGGAGCGGGTAGCCCATCGCCCGCACGATGGCCGCCGCGATCGCGGCCTTGACCGCGATCGTGAGGGCGAACCAGCCGCCGACGGTCGGGAGGTTCGCGACGAGGTAGTCGGGGGCGAGGAGCATCCCGATCGAGATGAAGAAGAGGCTCGAGAAGAGGTCGCGGAACGGGAGGATCTCGGCGACGACCTGGTGCGAATACTCCGACTCGCTCACCAGAAGGCCCGCGATGAACGCGCCGAGCGCGGGCGAGAGGCCGAGGCTTTGCGTCACGAGCGCCGCCCCGAGGCAGAAGGCCACCGCCATCATGACGTAGAGCTCGCGAATGCCGCTCCGAATGACCGCGTTCACGATCCGCGGCATGAGGAAGCGTGCGATGAAGAGGACCGCGAGGGTGAAGCCGAGGCCGTAGAGCATGCGCGGCCCCATCGCGATGGACTGGTTCCCCGCGAGCGCGGGGATCAGGATCAGCATCGGGACGATCGCGATGTCCTGGAAGAGGAGGATGCCGAGGAGAAGGCGGCCCTGCGGCGCGTGGATCTCGCCGCGCTCCGTGAGGAGCCGGAGGAGGAGCGCCGTCGAGGACAGCGTGACGAGCATGCCGGCGAAGATCGCGCGCGGCAGCGTGGCGCCGATCGGCAAGGCGAGGAGGATCGCCGCCACGACCCCGATCGTCCCCACGACCTGGAGCGGGCCCGCGACGAGGAACGCCCGGCCGATCTCCTTCAGGCGCGCGAGCGAGAACTCGAGGCCGATCATGAAGAGGAGCACCGCGACGCCGATCTCCGCCAGCGTTTCGACGTGCTCGGGGTCGCTGATCAGCCCCAGCGCTCCGGGGCCGATGAGAACGCCGGTGAGCATGAAGCCCACGGCGGAGGGGAGCTTGAGGCGGCGGCTCGAGACGAGCACGAGCAGGGCCGCCGTCAGGGTGATGACGAGATCCTGTAAAAACGTGTTTTCGGTCACGCGCGGAACCGCACGGCGGCCGGGGCCACCGTTCCTAGGCGACGAGCAGGCGGAGGGCCTCGCCGAAGCGCGCGATCTCGGCGAGCGTGTTGTAGTGGCATAGGCTCACGCGCGCGACCCCGGGTTCGGGGTCGAGTCCCGCCGCTTCGATCAGGCGCGGCGCGTACATGTGGCCGTCCCGCGCATGGATCCCACGGGCGGCCAGGTATTCCGCGATCTCCCCCGGCGTCTTCCCGGCCATCGTGAACGCGACCGTGGGCACGCGCTCCTCGACCCGGTCGGGATCGTCGTCCCCGAGGATCGCGAGCCCCGGCACGGCGCGCATCTCGCGGAGGAGCGCGGCGGCGAGCGTCATCTCGTAGGCGCGCAAGCGCTCCATGCCGCGCCGGAGCGGCTCCCGGAGCGAGTCGGGCGCCGCGGCCGAAGCGCGCGCCGCCGCGGAGGCACCCGCGACGTCGGGGTCGCCCAGGGAGGCCAGATACCGCACGGCGCCGGCCATGCCGGCGATGCCTTCGAACGTCTGCGTTCCCCCTTCGAAGCCGTACGGCGCTTCATCGGGGATGAAGAATTCCCGGACCGGCGTCAGGCGGCGAAGCGACGCCTCGCGGCCCCAGAGGAATCCGAGGTGCGGTCCGAAGATCTTGTATCCGGAGAAGGCGAGAAAGTCGGCCCCGAGCGCCTGCGCGTCGATCGGCCCGTGCGGTCCGTAGTGAACGGCGTCGACGAAGAGGAGGGCGCCGGCCCCGTGCGCGATCCGAGCGGCCTCGGACACGTCCGTGATTCGCCCGATCGCGTTCGACGCGTACGGCATCGCGACGAGACGGACCGGCGCTCCAGCGCCGGCGACGATCGCGCGAAGATCGTCCGGATCGAGGCGGGCTTCTCGCCCCCGCACCTTCCAGAAGACGGGCGTCACCCCGTCGCGCTCGAGCCGAAGCCAGGGGGCGACGTTCGCCTCGTGATCGAGGTTCGTGACGACCACGCGGTCGCCCGGCTTGAAGAGCGGCCGCGCGGCCTCGGCGATCGTCCGGATCAGGTTCGTCGAGTTGAGCCCGAACAGGATCTCTTCGGGGGCCGCGGCGTTCAACAGGAGCGCGATCAGGCGCCGCGTCTCCAAGATCTGCGCGTCGACCTCCCGGGACATCCGATAGCGGCCGCCGCGCTGCACGTTCCGCCTCAGGTAATGCGCGCGCACGGCATCCACGACCTCGTCCGGGACCTGAGCGCCCGCCGCGTTGTCGAGGAAGACCTCGCGGTCGTCCGCGTCGCGGAGCGCCGGAAACCGCGACCGGACCGACTTCACCGGAAAGAGCGGCGCGCTCGCGGGGCTCGCCGCGGGCATCTCGGTGCCGCTAGACCCCGACATAGACATCCTCCCCTTCGATCTTCACCTCGTACGTGCGGACCGCCACGACGTCGACGGCCGGATTCTTTCCCGTCTTCACGCTGAACTTCCACCCGTGCCAGGGACAGCGGACGATGTCGCCGTCGAGCGCGCCCTCGCCCAGGTCGCCGCCCATGTGGGGACACTGGTTCTTGATCGCGTAGACCGTCCCGTCGCACCGGAAGAGCGCGACCCTCGTCCCCTTCGCGGTGACGATCAGGCCCTTGCCTTCCTCGACGTCCTCGGCACGTGCCACCCGGACGAATTCCGTCACCGTCACCGCTCCTCCGCGTCGCGGACCGCGAGAAGGACGGCCGCCCAAATGAAAACCGGCGCCCCGTTTCCGGAACGCCGGCTCAGTCTACCAGTCGATCGGAGGCGCGGCCTAGTGACTCCCGCACCCGCCGCTGCCGCAACCGCACCCGCCGCCGCTCGATGCTTCTCCCTCCGCCGACGCGGCTTCATCGGTCGCGAAGGACGAGCCGCAGCCGCACGACTTCACGGCATTCGGATTGTTGATCTTGAAGCCGCCGCCCTGGAGCGAATCGTCGAAATCGATCGACGCGCCCGTCAGGTACTGGTGGCTGTTCACGTCCACGATGACCTTCACGCCGCCGGATTCGAAGACCAGGTCGTCGGAGGTCGCCGGCTCGTCCGCGATCTGCATCCCGTACGAGAGCCCGGAGCAACCACCACCCGCGACGAACACGCGGATGCCTTCGAACGTGCCGCCGTTCTGCTCCATGATGGTCCGGATTTCGCTCGCGGCCTTTTCGCTCAGGCTGATCATTTTGCTTCCGTCCTCCAGATGATCCGACTCGGGTTCGACGCTAACACGGGGCCCTTCAAGACCTTGGCACCGTCTACCTTGGATGCGCGAAACCCGCTGCCGGTGCGTCCCTATCTATCGGTACATGATAGGCGCCGCTTGAGTTCCCTGTCAACGGCGGGGGAGGTCCGGTGGCCGGCCTTGCTGCAGGATTCGCAGCATGTTGGTGCCCCCGGCGCGGGTCGTCGTCCCCGCGATCGCCACCACCCAATCCCCCCGTTTGAGGAGTTTTTTCCGGATCAGGAGGCGAAGGCCGGTTTCCGCCATCCGCTCCGCGGTCCGCCAGCGCGGCACCTCGACCGCGACGACACCCCAGGAGAGGGCGAGCCGGCGGCACGTCGATTCGAGCGGCGTCAGGGCGATGATCGGCGCCTGCGGCCGTGATTTGCTCACCAACCGCGCCGAGTAGCCGGTGTGCGTGAAGATGACGAGCGCGCGGGCGCGGATCTCGCGCGCCGCCTGGAAGGCGGTGTGCGCGAGCGCGTGCGTGGGCGAGACGAGCGCGGTCCCGTCGGAGCGGCGCGGCGAGCGCTTCGTGGCGACGAACTCGTCCGCCTCGCTCGCGATCCGCGCCATGGTCGCCACCGCCTTGTCCGGGAAGCGCCCCACCGCGGTCTCGGCGCTCAGCATGACGGCGTCGGTCCCGTCGAAGATGGCGTTTGCGACGTCGGAGGCCTCCGCGCGCGTCGGCGTCGCGGAGGCCACCATCGTCTCGAGCATCTGTGTCGCGGTGATGACCAAGACCTCGCGCGCGTTCGCCCGCTCGATGATCCGCTTCTGCAAGATCGGCACGCGCTCGGCGGGGTACTCGACGCCCAGATCGCCGCGCGCCACCATGACCCCGTCCGCCACGTCGAGGATCGACTCGAGGTTCTCGATCGCCTCCCGCCGCTCGATCTTGGCGATCAGCATGGGCGGGTGCTGCGCGCGCCGGAGGAGGCGCCGGAGGCCGGTGATGTCCTCGGCTCTCCGGACGAACGAGAGCGCGACGAAGTCGACGCCCATCTCGAGGCCGAAGGCGAGATCCCGGCGATCCTTGGGCGTCATCGAGGGCGCCGAGAGGCGCACGCCGGGGAAGTTCACGCCCTTGTGGTCGCTCACCTGGCCGCCCGCGAGAACGCGACAGCGGAGGCCCCCCTTGCTCTTCCCGGTCACGCGGAGGATCACCTTGCCGTCGTCGATCAGCACGCGATCGCCCGGGGCGACATCCTTCATCAGGCCCGAATAGAGGACGGGAATCCGGCCGGCGGTCCCCTTGCCGCGCGTGTTCGTCACCAGCACGGTGGCGCCACTCACGACTCGGACCGAGCCGCCTTCGAATTCGCCGACGCGGAGCCGGGGACCCTGCAGGTCGAGGAGGAGCCCGACGGTCCTGCCGACGCGCTGCGACGCATGCCGCACGCGGCGGATGGCGCGCGTGTGGTCCGCGTTCGTGCCGTGGGAGAAGTTGAGGCGGGCCACGTCCATGCCGCCGCGAATCATGCGGGCGAGCATGACGGGATCGGACGACGCCGGTCCCAGCGTCGCGATGATCTTCGTTCGACGCATGCGGCGCTAGACCGCCAGCGTCGCGAGCACCTCGTCGGCGTGCCCCTCGACCTTGACGCGTCGGAAGACGTTCTCGACCTTTCCTTCACGGTCGATGGCGAACGTCGTCCGCTCGATCCCCCAGAAAGAACGGCCGTACAGGTTCTTCTCCTTGTACACGCCGTACTGCCGGCAGACCGCAGCGTCCATGTCCGATAGGAGCGGGAAGGTCAGGCTGTATTTCTGCGCGAAGCGCTGGTGGCTCAGCTCGTCGTCCAGGCTGATGCCCAACACGACGGCGTCCTTCGCCTCGATGCGCGAGAGATTGTCCCGGAAGGCGCACGCCTCCTGCGTACAGCCCGGCGTGTCGTCTTTGGGATAGAAGTAGAGGATCACGCGCTTGCCCCGGAACTCGCTGAGCGAGACCTTGCGGCCGAGCGTGCTCGGAAGGCTGAACTCGGGCGCGGGCATGCCCACGGTCAGGTTCTCGCCCGGCCAGTCGGGCCCGCCCACCTTCGAGGAGCGGCGCTTCGGCATCGCGGGCAGCGGATCGGTGTGCACCTTTTCCACGATGGTGGGATCGGCGACCTCGAACTCGAGCGTGGCCTGGGCTCCACCGTGGCCCGCGGACCGCGCGCCGCGGCCCGGGTTCGCACCGCGGCCACCGCTCGCGGCCGCGCGCGGCGCCGGGGCGGTCTGCTTCGGCGCGACGATTCCGCGCGTCGGGGCCTTCGCGGGCGCCTTGGGCCGAGCGGGCTTGGCCTTCGGAGCCGACGATCCGACCCGCATCGTCGATTTCTTCTTGGCCGGCAGCGCGCGCTTTTTCGCGGCGGGCCGCCTCCGCGCCGCCTTCTTCAGGGCCGGCTTCCGCCGCCCGGCGGCCTTTTTCTTGGCGCTTCCCTTCGCCTTCGATTTCACGCCTTTGGACCTCTTTATCTTATTGCGGGACGATGGCTTACGAGACTTTGGCGACTTCCGTGCGCTTCGTTTCGAAGGCTTCCTCGCCATTCGAGGGTCCTCCTGAGGCTGGTGGAACCAAACGCGTTGCCGTCGCGCCGCATCCTACTGGCCTTCGGCGGAAGGTGCAAGCAGCGTGGAAATACGGGGGGACGAGGGCGAGGGCGGCCCCGAAAGCGGCGGGGCCGTGAAAAACGGCTAATCGCGGATGCGGGAGTAGGTAAAGACGGTCTCGTCCATGTTCGCCGGGGTCGAAACGTTTTCGAAACGAAGCATGACCGGTTTCCCTTTGAATCGACGTCCGAGCGAGAGCTTGAGCGGGCCGACCGAGGTCCAAGACTCCCACGACGCGGCCTGCGGCGGCGGCTTCTGTCCGGTCAACACATACTCCCACTTGTCGATCAGGTGGGACTTCCGGTTCACGTAGAGCCAGTAGCGGTCGCTCGGCGTCAATCCGACCCCCGCATCGAACGAGAGCTCGAGCACGTCGTACTCGTCGCCGTCCTCGGTGCGCTCGGTTCGCACGTGCTTCACGTTCGCGCCGGGATCATGCAGCTTGAACGGCATGATCACCCAGTAGGTGTCGTTGACCCACCGCTCGTAGCCCATCTTGAGAATGTTCGCGATGTTGGTCGAGTCGTTGTCGACGATCCCGTCCGTATAGGACCTTCCCTTTCGATCCTTCAAGTTGAAGATCGCGGCGACGTTCCGGCCCTTGTCGTCCGGCCCCTCGACCCGGCAACGGCCATGGCGCTTGTCCCACCAGTGGCGGAAGCGCGCAATCTCCTTCCCGTCGCGCACGGCGACGAAGTCGAAGCGGAAGTAGGGGAGATTGTCCCAGGTCCTCTGGCCGCCCATCGCGTCGGTCAGCTGCTGCACGACCGCGGCTGATGGCGCGTCCATTCCCGCAGAGGACGCGGCCGGCGCGCCGAGCGCGAGCGCGGCCAGGAGTCCGGCGGTCAGGTAGTGCCGGTTTTTCAATTCATACCCCGGAGGATCTCGACGATCTTGGCGTGATCGGGAAGCTTCCCGATCTCGTGGACCTCGATGTGCCGGATGATCCCCTGCTTGTCGACGATGAACGTGGCGCGTTCCGCAAACCCCTCGGGGCGGAGGATCCCGTATTTCTTGGCGACCTCGCCATGCGGATAGAAGTCCGCGAGCATCGGGTAGTCGATCCCGCCGAGCTGTTCGGCCCACGCCTTGTGGGCGGGAACGGAGTCGACCGAAAGGCCGAGCACCTGCGCCTCCAGGCCCTCGAAGGTCTGCCGCTCGCGGCTGTAGCCCGGCATCTGCACCGAGCAGATCGACGTGAACGCGAGCGGATGGAAGATCAGGACGACGTGCTTCTTCCCCTGGAACGAGGAGAGCGTGACGGCCTGATCCTTGTGGTCCGTGAGGGTGAAGTCCGGGGCCTTGTCGCCCACCTTGAGCGTCGCGGTTTGTGCCGTCGCTACCTGCATCGGCTTGGTCTCCAGTCTGAGATGAAGGGCGATCGGTCCGCCCGCGCTAGCGGTCGGACTCCACGGGCTCCCGCGACTCCGCGGCCGCCCGCTTCAACGATTCGGGATCGTTCACGCCCTGTTGCGTTTCCTTTGGAATGTAGTCGAGGAGGTACCTGAGATTGAGCGCCTCTTTGATCAGCGAACGCGTCACGACCATCCGCTGCACCTGGTTCGTTCCTTCGTAGATCTGCGTGATCTTGGCGTCGCGCATGTACTTCTCGATCGGATAGTCGCGCATGTAGCCGTAGCCGCCGAAGATCTGGACCGCGTCCGTCGTGACTTCCATCGCCGCGTCGGTCGCGAAGAGCTTGCACATCGCGGAGAGCTTGCTCACGTTCGGCGCGCCGTCGTCCACCGCCTTCGCCGCGGCGTACACCAGGTGCCGCGCCGCCTCGACCTTGGTCGCCATGTCGGCCAGCATCGACTGGATCATCTGGAATGAGATGATCGGCGAGCCGAACTGCTCGCGGTGCCCCGCGTAGACCGTGGCGTACTCCAAGGCGCCCTGCGCCAGCCCCACGGCCTGCGCCGCCACGCCGGGACGCGCCTTGTCGAGGGTCATCATCGCATGCTTGAACCCGTGCCCCGCCGCCTCTCCGAGCAGATTGGCCGCCGGGACGCGGCAATTGTCGAAGTGGATCTCCACCACCGGGACGCACCGGATTCCCATCTTGTCCTCGACCTTGCCGATCCGGAACCCGGGCGCGCCCTTCTCGAGCATGAACGCGCTGATGCGCCGCGAGCGCGAATTCGGATCGGAGACGGCGAAGACCGTGTAGATGTCGGCGGCGCCACCGTTCGTGTTCCACTTCTTCTCGCCGTTCAGGACGTAGTGGTCGCCGTCCTTGACCGCCCGGGCGTGCATGCCGCCGGCGTCGCTCCCGGCGAACTTCTCGGAGAGCGCGAACGAGATGAGCTTCTCCCCCTTGGCCACGGGCCGAAGGAAGCGCTGCTTCTGGTCTTCGGTGCCGCCCACGAGGACGGGGAACGTGCCGAGCGCGTTCACCGCGTAGAGGACGCCGACGCCCCCGCAGGCGCGCGAGAGTTCCTCGACGCAGATGCAGAGGTCGATGATGCCGCCGCCCTGCCCGCCATATTCCTTGGGGATCCAGACGCCCATGAGGCCGGCCTCGGCGAGCGCCTCCTTGACCTCCCACGGGTATTCCTGTGCCTTGTCGTATTTGGCGGCGAGCGGACGGACGACCTTTTCGGCGACCTCGCGCGCCCGCGCGCGCCACATGAGATTTTGTTCGGTGAGGAATCCGGACAAGAGATGCTCCCTTCGCGGTTCGAATGGGCGGATCCTCGGGCCGAGCCCGAGGGAGACTCGGATTATCCCCGATGCGCCGGGCGGTTGCCACCCCGAGTTTTCCGCGGGCCGGGCGGAGCCGGTGCCGTCGCGAGGAATCGCGTTCCGGGTGTTACGAACGGGCTCCCGGCGACATAGAAGCGCCACGGGATGTGATCCCACGGCGGCGGGGCGGTCTGGCAGCCGACGCGCGGCGACTGGGCGACGTCTCGATCGGCGAAGGGCTCGCCTTCCTCGATCCAGAGCACCGGGCCGCTGAGGTCCGCGCGGTTGTGCCGGAGATCGAGCTCGAAGGCCTGCGTGAGCCGCGCGGGTCCCGCCGCGAGAAGGCGCTCCTGATCGACGCCGCGCGCGCGCTTCATCCGCTCGATCCCCTCGATCGGCTCCGCCGCGCGAATCAACACGGCCGCCGGACTCCCTTCCGGCTCGGTGACCGCGTTCAGCATGTAATGCATGCCGTACGTGAGGTAGACGTACGCGATTCCCGGCGGCCCGTACAGGACGTCCGTGCGGGGCGTGCGACCGGCGCGCGCGTGGCACGCCTTGTCCTCCTCGCCGACGTAGGCCTCGACCTCCACGATTCGTCCGCGGAGGGTCTCGCCGCCCTCGAGGCGCCGCGCGAGGACGCAGCCCAGGAGGTCGCGCGCGACCTTCAGGGTGCCTCGGGCGTAGAACGGCCGGGAGAGGGTGCTGGGCATGGGGGGAGTATACAGGGACTCACGATCCGAAAATGGAGCGCCCCCCTTGTCGGAAATCGTTTCAGATGCTATAATCCTTAAAGTCCCCTTCCGGTCCCCGCTTCTTCAGCTCTCCAAGTCGCACCCGCGAGATCGTCCCGACGTCCTCTGGATTTGGCGCCATGCCTGTTTTGCCGGAAGAGGTTCGATCCATGAAGCGACTCGTCCGCGGACTCTGCCTCTGGGCCCTGTTCCTTCCCGCACTCCCCGGTTCCGCTCCCTGCCAATACATGTACGTCGACACCGACGGCGACGGCGAGCACACGGACGCGGACGTGATCCATCCGACGGGCATCACGACGCTCGACCTCTGGTTCCGGACCGACTCGAATCGCGACGGCTCCGCCGCCACGTGCGCCTCGGGCGACGGTGAGCTCTCGATCACGGGGTACGAATTCAACCTCCGGGCCGTGAACGGCACCGTCGCGTGGGGCGCGTTCACGAACCGCGTGGCCGAATTCCCCGGCAACGTCGGCTCGACGTCGAGTACCACGGAGTTGCGCGCCGGGGCCACGGGCTCGACCCTGCCTCCCGGGAGCTACCTCCTCGCGACCGTGCTCGTCTCGGTGGCCTCCGGCACGCCCAACATCTCGATCGTTCCCCGAACCTCCCTGGCAGGCTCGTTCGGCACGGGCTTCGGCTCCCAGTGTTCGGGCAGCGAGTTCACGAACACGCTGCATCTGGGCGTCGACTGGTTCGACGTGGACGGCGCGGCGTTCGAGGGAATCCCGAACCGCCCTCCGGTGTTCGTTCCCGCCCCCGACCTAGTCGTCCTCGAGGGCACGGTCCTCAATCAGCCGATCTTCGCCTCGGATGACGACGGCGACCACGTGACGTTCACGAAGCTCTCCGGACCCGCCTACCTCACGATCACGACCGCTCCCCCGGACACGGGCATCACCACGACCGGGACCGCGCGCTTGGCGCCCAGCCTCACGGACGCGGGCACGGCCGTCGCGAGCGTGCAGGCGAGCGACGGCATCGCCACCGCCCTTTTGGAACTGCACATCACGGTCCTGGATCAGAACCGTTCGCCGATCTTGGACCAGCCGGAGGACATGGTCACCTTCGTCGGCCAGCCGGCCCGGCAGGATCTCCATGCCAGCGATCCCGACGGCGGGTTCCTCGCGTTTACCCTCGTCGAGGGACCGCCCTACGTGAGCGTGCTCACGATCGATCCCGCGAGCCCGGCCACCGGACGCGTCGAGCTGAATCCGGGCTCCGGTGACGCGGGCAGCACGTACGCGACCGTCGCCGCCGGCGACGGCCTGCTTCGAGACGAGCGAACGTTCGCGATCCAGGTGCACCAATTCGCGCCGACGGCGCCGCTCCTTTGCCGCCCGTATGACATGACGGTCGCGCCGGGGGCACACGCCGAGCAGACGCTGATGGCCACGAGCTACACCGGAGACCTGCTCTCCTTCTTCCGGGAGGCCGGCCCCGCGTTCGCGGACGTCACGACCGTCGACACGGACCACGCTCCCCAAACGGGCCTTCTGGCCCTCAACCCCACGGCGGCCGATCGGGGCAACTTCACGGTGACCGTCGGGGTCACGGACGGGACGCTCCGCTCCTACGAATCGATGCGCGTCACCGTCACCGATCAGCCGATCGTCCGGGCGCCGACTCCCGATGTCTTCGAGTCGAGTTACCGCGCGTACGACCTCCCGTACCTGCCGCAGTCCGTATCGGACGGCGACCTGAACGAGGACGGGTTGCCCGACCTGGTCATCGCGAATCAGGGTTGCGGCATCACGCTCTATTTCGGAATGGGGGCCGGCCAGTTCGGCGAGCGGCGCGACATCCACACCGAGGGCGAACCGAGGGGCGCCGACGTCGGCGATCTCGACGCGGACGGACACCTCGACGTCGCCGTCGCGACGGGGTTTGGCAATCACATCATCGTGTTCAGCGGAGACGGAACCGGGGCCCTGACGCCGACGGCGGAAATGGAGGCCGGACCCAACGTCACCCACGTGGCGATCGGCGACTTGAATCGGGACGGGATCTCCGATCTCGTGGGGGCGAACGAGAACGCGGGCTCGGTCTCGGTCTACTTGGGCCAGGGCGCACGAAGCTACGCCTCGCGCCGGGACTACGACTCGGGCAGCACGCCTTGCTATACGAACATCATCGACCTGAATCACGACGGAATCCTGGACGTCGCGGAGACCACGGAGGGATTGGACCAGGTCTCGATCCTCATCGGGCTCGGCGACGGTACGTTTCTCGCGCGCGTGCCGTACGGTCCGGTGGCGGGACCCACCGCCATCGAGGCCGGCGACTTCGACGAGGACGGCAACCCGGACCTCGTCGTCCCCTCGTTTCACGGGGCCACGATCAACGTCCTCTTCAGCGATCCAAACGGCACCTTCCCGCGTCAGTCGAGCTTCGACTGCGGCATCGCCCCGTGGTCCGTTTGCGTCTCCGACTTGAACGGCGACGCGCACGACGACATCGCCTCCGCGAACACGGCCGACAACTCGATCTCCATCCTGTTGGGGCGCGGCGACGGCACGTTCGAGCCGCAACGGGTTCAGCCCGCGGGGGTCTATGCCCGGTACGTGATCGCGGCCGACTTGAGCGGCGACGGAAAGCCGGACCTCGCCGTCACCAACGAAGGCTCGGGCACGGTGATGATCCTGATCGGCAACGGAGACGGGTCGTTCGGGTCCGGTCGTCATCTCGACACCGAAGCCGAGCCGATGGATCTCTCCCTGGGCGACTTGAATGGCGACGGGAGGTTGGACATCGCCGCGGCCGTTCCAAGCCAGCAAGCGATCCGCTTCCTCGCCGGCCGAGCGCAGGGCGCGTTCGCGCCGGCCGTCATGCTCTTTCCGGGCGGCGCGGCGCAGTTGACCGAGGTCTCGGACGCGACCGGGGACGGCGTCGTGGACCTCATGGTCCCACTCCCCGACGAGGGGTCGATCGCGATCTACCCCGGGGGGTCCGGATTCGGGGTTGCCCCACCGGTTCACGTACCCATTGGAATGGGGTCAGGGCTGATCGTCACCGGAGACTGGAACCGGGACGGGCACCCCGATCTCGCCGTTGGATCGCGGACCGTTTCGCTCCTGTACGGGGACGGGGCCGGAGGATTCGGCAATTCGTTCGAGCTGACGCCGCTCCTGCCGGCCGGTCTTCTGAGAACCGGAGACCTGGACGGAGACGGCATCACGGACCTCATCGTGGGGCAGCAGAACGGATTCTGGGTCTACTGGGGAGACGGCACGGCGTTTCTCCACTTCTCACCCGTGGCCGAATTATTGGGCCCGGCCACCGGATTCGCGTCCGGCGATTTCGATCAGGACGGGCGGCAGGATCTTGCCGTGACCGTCGGCGGGAATAACGGCGGGCTGTACGGCATTCCTCACGGGCAGCTCGCGCTCTACACGTGGAGCGGGGGGCGGGGTCTTCCGCCGACGCGAATCGTCTATCCCGCGGGGCCATACCCGAGAGACCCGGCCATCGCGGATTTCAACGGCGACGGCAAGACCGACCTCCTCGTCGGCGAAAGCGGAGGCGGCGTCGGATTCTTCCCCGGAGTGGAGGGCCACTCGTTCGGCGGACGCCAGGACTACGGCGCGGGAATCCTTCCCTTTGCGTCGGACGTGGGGGACGTGGACGGGGATGGCCGCCTCGACGTCGTGTCCTCCGATTTTCTCGGGAAGACGATCACGATCCTTCGCAACCTGAGCCGGAGCGAGGCGCCTCCGCTCGCCGCGCGCGCGTTCCCCTCATCGGCCGACCCGGTCGTTCGCCTTCGCTCCAACAAACCGTCGGTGTGCGTCCAGGTCGAGCCGGCCGGCGGCGCGTTTCAGCTCGAGGACGTCGACGTTGCGAGCGTGCGGTTGCGGCGCGTCGATTCGGACGCCGAGCCGATCGCGCCCATCGGCATGAAGCGCGTCGTTTTTGCCGACACGGATCGGAACGGAGTCGCCGAGATGTCGCGCTGCTTCGCCAAGGACAACATCCGGCAGCTCTTCGCCGACGTGCGCGGCGCTCGGGACGTCCCGGTCGCGCTCACCGGCGCGCTCTCGGGCGGCCGCCGTTTCGAGGCGCCATTTACGCTGCACGTGATGCCCGGCGCGGGCGGGCCGCCGCTCGCGGCGCGCGTGGCGCCAAATCCCATGAATCCGGCCGCGACGCTCACGTACACGATCGACCGACCGGGTCCCGTGCGGGTGACGATCTTCGACGTGCACGGCCGCACGGTCGCGACGCTCCTCGATTCGAAGTCGGAGGAGCCGGGCGAGCACAAAATCCAGTTCGGCGAGGGCGCGCACGTGGGGGGCGCCCTCGCCTCGGGGATCTACTTCTACCGAGTGGAGACGCGGAACGATCACGTGAATGGGAGATTCGCCGTGCTCAAGTGAGGCCGGTGAATTTGACCGCGGTGCGTTGACCGCGGTGACGCGGCTGGACGCCGGGCCGCCGCGTTGACCCGAGGTCTCCCCTGCCGTACCATGCGCGCGTGTCCACGCAAACGAGGGCCGCCCGCGTGTCGGACGGCTCGCGCCCCATCCTCTTCCTCACCGTCTTCATCCATCTCCTCGGCTTCGGGATCATCATCCCGCTCCTGCCGTACTACGCGCAGACGTACGGCGCGAGCGGGGTGACCGTGGGGCTCCTCTCGACCTCGTTCTCCATGATGCAGTTCCTCTTCACGCCGCTCTGGGGGCGACTGTCGGATCGAATCGGCCGGCGCCCGGTCCTGATCGTGAGCTTGGTCGTGACCGGCCTCTCGTACGTCGTGTTCGCCACGGCCAGCTCGCTCTGGTTGCTCTTCGTCTCCCGCATGCTCGCGGGCGCCGCGGGCGCCGTGCTCTCGACCGCGCAAGCCTACGTCGCGGACACGACGACGCCCGAGGAGCGAACGAAGGGAATGGGGTTGATCGGCGCGGCGTTCGGGATGGGGTTCATCTTCGGGCCGGCGATCGGGGGCATCCTGAGCCACTGGGGCTTCGCGGTCCCGGCGTACACGGCGGCCGCGCTCGCGGCGATCGCGGCCGTATTCGCGTTCTTCCGGCTCCGCGAGTCCCTGCCGCGCGAGGTTCGCGTGGAGCGTCGAGAGGGGCAGCGTCCCGCGGGCGTCACGCTGTTCGGCGCGCTTCGAAGGCCCCGGATCGGGCCCGTCCTCGTGACGTTCTTCGTCGGGACGCTCTGCTTCGCGGGAATGGAGGCGGTGCTCGCGCTCTATTGCCAGCACACCTATGGGCTCGGACCCAACCACATCGGCTACCTGCTCGCGTACGTTGGAGTCGTCGCGGCCACGCTGCAGGTCGGCTTCGTCGGCGCGCTCGCGAAACGCTTCGGCGAGCGGCGGCTCGCGCGCACCGGGATCTTTCTGATCGGCGCCGGATTCATCGCGAGCGGGTTGGCGCCCCCCTTCGCGCTGTTCGTCGTGGCGATGGGCGCCGTGGCGGTGGGGAGCGGCCTCTCGAACCCGACCCTTTCCGGCCTCGTCTCGATCGTCACGTCACCCGAGGAGCAAGGGAGCATCCTCGGCTTCTACCAGTCGCTGGGGAGCCTCGCGCGCGCGGTGGGTCCGTTCCTGGGCGGGCTCGCGTTCGACCGCATCGCCCCGGGCGCGCCATTGTGGCTCGCGGGGGCGACGCTCAGCGCGCTGGTGCTCTACGCGGCGCGGCTCCCGGTGCGGGAACAAGCAGGGTAGGTTTCGTCGTTAAGAGGTAGTTTCGCCACGCCGCCCCGACGGCCCGCGTGCGGGCGCCTCGTTATCGCGAAATAGAACCGCTCCGCGGCTCCCGCCGGAGGCCGCGTTTCAGTTGGGGGACGACCGAGATCTGCACCTCGAAGCCGTATCGGGAAGTCAGAATCACGGGCGCTTCACCTACTTCAAATTGGGCGAGCGATCGGCCCTCGAATCCAGGCACGCTGACCGAATAGTGGGGAGGGGTCACGGTCATCTCGATTGCATTGGACCCATTGATTCGGGTAACGCGAACCGCTTCGCGGCAGTCGCCAGGCCCTCGCACAGACAGGGGTGTCGGGACGAAGTCTCCGTCATGAACGATCACGAGGCGCTCCTGCCACGGTATGTCCTTGGCCCCCCACCGCAACTCCCTCCACTTGACGCGCAAGGTAACCTCGCTTGGGGCGGGCGGGGGAGATGGCCATAACCGGAACTTCTGATCCTCCGGCCGCGGCTCGGAGGACCTCACTCGATCCTGTACGACCCTCTGGATCGGCGGGTCCAATGGCACCAAGGTGAGGTCCCAGCCGTCGTACACCCACACCGATCGGCCGTCGGCGGAGGGACCAATGCCGATTCCCGGCACGGTAAGAAGCAACTCCGATGTCTGGACGTCGATGATTCCGACGCGACCTCCCCAATAGGAGGCATGTCCTTGATCGGCGGTCCAAGTCCCGGTTCGTGATACGCACAGGACTCGCCCGAGGTCGTTGTTTTGAACCCAAAATGCCGGACCTTCCAGATCGACCGTTACCGCTCCGAGAGCATCGAGCGTGCACGTCGTTAGATCCCTACCGCTCCGACTGTGGAACACTCGGTACGGCCCGTGGCCAGAGGGATCGCGCTGTAGCGCGTAACGACTGTCGGGAGAGACCGAGACCCCTCGATGCCGCGAGTGCGTGAACCTGCGGTTCTTCATGTCGTACACCGATACGTCACCGCCCTTCGAGAGGAAGAGAGTGTCTCGCGGGCCCCATTCGAGGTCGAGCGCTTCCGAGGCGATGACATCCTTTTCCTCCGTCCTCAAGTTCCAGACAGTCAATCGTTCTGGTCTTGCCCCGGGGTAGGCCAGATTGAGGACAGCTAGCTTGGATCCATCGTGATTCCACCGGAACCTCGAGCCTTCTGGAAACTCTCCGACACGCTCACCGACGAGATCGACGACCGTGACGCCCCGGTCGGTGTCGTACGCGACGTGAAGGCCGTCAGGGGCAAGCCTCGCCGTGGATGCGGCGGTGATCCAAAAGCCGTCGGTTTGGAACTTGAATCCCGTGAGGTCGTGGCTGGTCTTTCGAAAGTAGTAGATCGCCCATGGATCGAGGCCGGCCGCCTGCGACAGTGTCTTCCCCGGAGCAACAGGAACTGCGCCGGGCACGGCCATGATCGAGAACGGGAATGGAAAGACCGGGATCGAGGCTTCGAGAGGCGAGGGAACGAACACCACGAACAGAAGGAGAGCCGCGGTGATCCTCATTGCTGCTGCGGAGCGGCCGGACACGGCCACGCACCTAGGGCGCTCATGAATTCGCAACGGATGCTCCTCCGCCGGCAAGGCAGGGACCCTGAGCATACATCGCGCCGGCACAACGAACAACGCCCCCGCCACACGAGGCGGGGGCGTTGAATCCTGCTCGACTACGGCGCCACGACCGGCTTGCGCTTCCCTACCGGCCGATCGCCTTCTTGATGCTCTTCCGGAACTTCTCGAGCGCCTCGGCGACTTCCGCCTTCGAGATAATCAGCGACGGACGGAACCGGATCGAGGTCGGGCCGCAGCCCAGCACCACCACGTTCTCCTCGTAGGCGTTCGCGATCACCTGATCGCGGAGCGCGCCGTCCCGTAGGTCGAACGCGCACATGAGGCCCTTCCCGCGCGCGTTCATCACGTGCTCCGGGAACTCCTTCACGAGCGCTTCGAGGCCCCCGAGCAACTCGGCGCCGCGTGCGGCGGCGTTCTCGAGGAGCTTCTCCTCGACCATGATCTCGAGGTAGCGCTGCGAGCGAACCATGTCCACCAGCGTGCCGCCCCACGTCGAGTTGATCCGGCTCGAGACGTGGAACACGTTGTCCTTCACGTCGTCGATCCGGTCGCTCGCGATGAAGCCGCAGATCTGTGACTTCTTGCCGAAGGCGACCATGTCCGGCTTCACGCCGTAGTGCTCGTGCGCCCAGAACTTGCCCGTCAGACCGAACCCGCACTGAACTTCGTCGAAGATCAGCATCGCTTCGTGCTTGTCGGCGATCTTTCGCAGCTCCTGGAAGAATTCGGCGCGGAAATGATTGTCGCCGCCCTCACCCTGGATCGGCTCGAGGATGATCGCCGCGATATCGTCCTTGTTCTGCTCGAAGGCATGCTCGATCTGCGCGACCGCCAGCGCCTCGCGGCGCTTCACGTCGGCGAGCCGGTCCTCGGTCAGCGGGAACTCCACTTTGGGATTCGAGACGCGCGGCCAGTCGAACTTCGGGAAGTAGGCCGTCTTCCGCGGATCGGTCGTGTTGGTCAGGGTCAGCGTGTAGCCCGAGCGGCCGTGGAACGCCTGGTCGAAGTGGAGCACCTTGGTGCCCCGCTCCTCGCGGTAGCCGCGGGCGAAGTTCTTCCGCACCTTCCAGTCGAACGCGGCCTTGAGCGCGTTCTCGACGCCGAGCGTGCCGCCCGCGACGAAGAACGCGTGCTTGAAGTGCGTGCCCATCGCGTGCGCCGCGAACGTCTCGACGAACTCGGCCATCTCGGTCGTGTAGACGTC
>Ga0070696_100000791_pt1 | contig 20360 bp, 14 predicted proteins | sample KBSK1253metaG_FD_65474 | JGI IMG/M metagenome (GOLD analysis project Ga0070696, IMG submission 65474) | Corn, switchgrass and miscanthus rhizosphere microbial communities from Kellogg Biological Station, Michigan, USA - KBS K1-25-3 metaG | ecosystem: Host-associated > Plants > Roots >... | reverse complement strand
TGCATGATCAGGCTCAGGGCGTCCACCCGTTCGCCGTTGATCAACACATCGGTACGCACGAACGGACCAACCTCGAAACGATCGAAGTGATAGTCCATCGACGCGTAACCGCGCGAGACGGACTTGAGTCGATCAAAGAAATCCATCACCACTTCGGCCAGCGGCATTTCATAGCTGATCTGCACCTGGGTTGCCAGATACTGGATCGAACGCTGCACGCCGCGCTTTTCCTCGCACAAGGTGATCACGTTGCCGATGTAATCCGGCGGCGTCAGGATGTTGGCAATGATGATCGGCTCGCGAATCTCCTGGATTTGCTGCACGGGGGGAAGTTTGGCGGGGTTGTCCAGCATCAGGATCGAGCCGTCGGTCTTCAGCAGCTCATAGACCACTGTTGGCGCGGTGCTGATCAGGTTCAGATTGTATTCGCGCTCCAGGCGTTCCTGCACGATTTCCATGTGCAGCATGCCGAGAAAGCCACAGCGGAACCCAAAGCCCATGGCCTCGGACGATTCCGGTTCGAAAAACATCGCCGCGTCATTCAGGCGCAACTTGTCCAGCGCCTCGCGCAGCGCGGGATAATCATCGGAGGATACCGGGAACAGCCCGGCAAACACCCGTGGCTGCACTTTCTGGAAACCCGGCAACGGGTGGTCCGCCGGCTTGCCGGCCTGGGTCAGGGTGTCACCGACTGGCGCGCCGTGCACGTCCTTGATCGCGGCATTGATCCAGCCCACTTCACCCGGGCCAAGGTGATCCAGCTTCTTGCGCCGCGGGGTGAACACGCCCACCTCGGCCACCTCATGGGTACGCCCGGTGGACATCACCAGCAGCTTGTCACCCGGGCAAATTTCGCCCTGCATGATGCGCACCAGCGACACCACGCCGAGGTAGTTGTCGAACCATGAATCGATGATCAACGCCTGCAGACGATCCGTGTCGCGCGGTCGCGGCGGCGGAATGCGAGCGATGATCGCCTCCAGCACCTCGACCACATTCAGTCCGGTCTTGGCGCTGATGGCAATGGCGTCCGTGGCATCAATGCCGATCACTGCCTCGATCTCGCCTTTCACTTTTTCCACGTCGGCGTTGGGCAGGTCGATCTTGTTCAACACCGGCACCACTTCCAGGCCCTGCTCCACCGCGGTGTAGCAATTGGCCACCGACTGTGCCTCCACGCCCTGGGCGGCATCCACCACGAGCAGCGCGCCTTCGCACGCGGCCAGCGAGCGGCTGACTTCATACGAAAAGTCGACGTGTCCGGGCGTGTCGATGAAATTCAGCTGGTACGTCTGGCCATCGCGCGCGGTGTACGGCAGGGAGACGGACTGCGCCTTGATGGTGATGCCACGCTCCCGCTCGATCGGGTTGTTGTCCAGCACCTGCGCTTCCATCTCGCGCGAACTCAAGCCGCCACAGATCTGGATGATGCGATCGGCCAGGGTGGATTTGCCGTGATCGATATGGGCAATGATCGAGAAGTTGCGAATCAATTCCATGGAACGCGAGCGGCCTGTTTACGGGTTACCACCAGCACAGGGACATGGCGGCGGCGCATCACCGCAGCGGCGGCAACGCGAACCCCGCATTATCGCATGGAACCGTGACGCCTCACGCCGCCTGATCCAGACGGTGGCCGGGTTGTCGCCGGCCACCGCGCGGCAGCCATGGCGCTACTTCACCGCCGGCACGGTCAGCCCGACAAACCGGCTCTGGTCACCGCGACGGATCAACAGCAGCACCGTACTGCCCGCCTTCACATCTTTGGTGGCGGCTTGGAATTCCGCGACATTGGCGATCCGTTGCTGGTTGACCATCAAGACCACGTCGCCCGGTTGCAAATCGGCCTCGCCCGCGACCGCGCCGGTCACCTCACTGATGACCACGCCCTGGCCGGCTGGCAAGCCCAGTTGCTTGCGGGTATCGGCGTCAATCGCTTCGACGCTCAAACCCAGCGCCGCAGAACCGCTGACGCCGGTCGCACTGGACGCCAACAGGTTGCTCACACCACGCCGATCGCGGGGAGTCTCGCCCACCGTGACTTGCACGGTCTGGGGTTTGCCGTCGCGCAAGATCCGCACCGGTACCGTGCTACCGGGTTTGCTCATGCCGACCATGGGCGGCAGATCAGCCGATTGATGCACGGCGCGACCATCGTACTCAAGGATGATGTCCCCGGCGCGCAGGCCGGCCTTCGCCGCACCACTGCCCGGGCTGACATCCACCACCGCCGCGCCCATGCCGCTGTCCAGTTTGAATGCCTTGGCAATGTCATCGGTCACCGCCTGCACGGTCACCCCAAGCATGCCGCGGGAAACAAAGCCCTTGGTCTTGAGCTGCTGTACTGCATTCATCGCCACATCGATCGGGATCGAGAACGACACGCCCGCATAGTCCCCGGTTTGTGAAAGGATCTGTGAATTGATACCGACCACCTGCCCTTGCAAGTTAAACAGCGGACCACCGGAATTGCCGCGATTGATGGGTACATCCGTCTGGATGAACGACGTATAGGCTTGATCCCGCTCGCCGAGGCTGCGCCCCACCGCACTGACGATGCCCTGGGTCACGGTGTAATCGAAACCGAACGGCGAACCAATCGCCAGTACCCATTGGCCGGGCTTGAGATTGCGCGAGTCACCAATGCTTACCGCGGGCAAATTGCTGCCGGCGTCCAGCTTGAGCAAGGCAATATCGTACGTGGGATCAGTACCCACCACTTTGGCCGTGAGTGTGCGTCGATCCTGCAGCCGCACCGTGACCTTGTCCGCGTCGGCGATGACATGGTTGTTGGTGAGCACGTAGCCGTCGGCGGAGATAATGAAGCCCGACCCCAGCGAAGTGCCGCGTGGCTCCGGTGCAGGCATGCCCGGCAAGCCAAAGAACCGGCGCATGATCTCGTCCTGCGGGCTGCCGGGCATGCCGCGCGGGCCGGTCCGGCCAGATCGGCTTTGCCCGGACGGGGTGCTGCCGTCATAGCGCGCCTCGACATGGACGACAGCGGGTGCATTCTTCTGCACGATGCCGGTGAAGTCCGGCAAGCTTGCCGTGCTCGGTGGCGTTTGTGCCTGCACGCCAAATGTAGCCACAGACCCCAGCAGCGCGGCGCACGCCAAACGGCGCAGGATGGGTTGGTTCATGAGTCCTCCTTCGGTGACCGTCAAGTCATGGATACATTCTTGAACGCGCGCCGAGGCGCAGCGCTGATAGCTCGGTACTCAGACAGTGCCGCGCAGTCACGCCAGCGGTCAACGCACCATTGGCGGGCGGCGGCAGGCATGCTATGCGCCGGTGCCTACCCGAAAAGCACCGGGAATGCCAACGCACACGGTTTGCACTGGCCCACGCGTTCCCTGGAAGTGCGACCACCACGCGCCTACCGGGCTATTGCCGCAGCACGGTGCGACGCGGTATTGGCCGGTGACGACTGCGCGGGATCCAGCAGCAACAGATAACTGCCATCGTGATTGTCCAGCGCCCGGTAGCGGTAGAGCGGCGTATACGCCGCGGATGGCGGCGTTTGCAACGCAGGGCCGTTCGCAAACGGCGAACCAAGCGTGGCAGAGGCCTGTTGACTCAACGCGCCGGCAGCGCTGCCACTCAGCCACGGTGGCACGGTAGACGGTGTCGCCGCCACATGCACCGAACCGGCACTGGCCAGCGCACTGACATTTGGCGTCGCATCCTGTGCAGCCACCATGCGTTCGACGTCGTTTGGAGGCTGGCCGAGCATCAGGGTGGCCGCGGCGACACTCGCCGCAATGGCTCCACCTGCCGACCAGCGTAACCAGCGACGATTGCCAATCGCCTGACCCGGCTGTGCTTCACGCTCGATCGCCGCGCTCGTGCGCGCGACAAAATCGGCACTTGCCAACGACGGGAGACTTCCACGCAGGCCGTCACGCACCAGGTGGTAACGGGACCATGCCTGCTGCAGGGCCACGTCATGATCGAGCCGCCGCAGCAAAAAACGCAATTCGTGCGGAGACAGCTCGCCATCGACACCGGCAGAAAGGGCCTCAAACGATTTTTTATTCATGTGCGCCTGGCTCATGCCTGATCCTCGCGGTCCGACAACAATGGCCGCAGCTTTTCGTCAATCGCCTCACGTGCCCGGAAAATGCGTGAGCGTACGGTACCAATCGGGCAGTCCATCGCGCGTGCGATTTCATCGTAGCTGAGGCCGTCCACTTCGCGCAGGGTGATCGCCGTGCGCAACTCCTCAGGCAGAGCTTGGACAGTGGAAAACACCGATTGTTCAATTTCCTGGCGCATCATTTCATGCTCAGGTGTCGCGTTGTCCTGCATGCGCTCGGCGCTCGCCGTGAACGTGGCACCGTCAACGTCCACGTCATCGGCGGGCGGCCGCCGGCTCATCGCCACCAGGTGATTCTTGGCCGTATTCACCGCGATCTTGTACAGCCACGTATAAAACGCGCTGTCGCCGCGAAACGAATCCATCGCCCGCCACGCGCGGATGAAAGACTCCTGCGCGATATCCTCGCACTCGGCGTGACTGCGGACATACCGCGAAACCAGACCAATCACCCTGTGCTGGTACTTGCGCACCAGCAGATCAAATGCCCGCTTGTCACCGCGTTGCACGCGCTCGACCAACGCCCGATCAAGCTCATTTTCGCCCATGCGGGCCGTATCCATCGTCAATGCCGTCATCCACTGTGAAACCGGGAAAGGACCGGAGCGCCACGCTCAGACCGCGGCCACGGGTTGGGGTTCAGGCTACCGTGGTTTTCCTGCACCGGCGATAACGCACGCGACACCGGACACCCGCACCGAGACCTCACCATGGGGCTGCCCAATTGCGGTTCAAGCCGGTCGTGCGACCCGCATTTCAAGCAGGCGCTCGCGTTCCGCCAGCAGCGTGCCAAAGCTGACTGGCTGCAACGGACGTGCAAACAAGTAGCCCTGCAACTCGTCACAGTGCTCAGCGCGCAGGAATTGCAGGTGCTGTTCGGTCTCCACGCCTTCGGCCACCACCGTGCGATTCAACCGGTGCGCCATCTCGATGGTAGCGCGCACGATAGCCTCGTCATCCGGGTCGACGCCGATATTGCTTACGAAGCTTTGATCCACCTTGATGCGATCGGCCGGCAGGCGACGCAGATAATCCAGCGACGCCGCACCGGTACCAAAATCGTCAATGGCCAGGCGACAACCCAGCTTGTGCAGGGCATGCAGGTTTTCAATCAGGTTCGGTGCCGTCTTGATGCTGATGCTCTCGGTAATCTCCAGCTCGAGCAAGGTGGGGTCGAGTCCGGTGTCACGCAGCGCACTGGTGACGGTGTTCAACAGCGTAGGTTCCATCAGCTGCACTGCAGACAAATTCACCCCCAGGCGCAGACCCAGCCGATAACGTTCTTCCCATTCCCGTGCCTGACGACACGCCGTACGCAGGACCCACTCCCCGATGGAAACAATCAGCCCGGTCTCCTCGGCCAGCGGAATGAACGCTGCCGGGCTGACCAGTCCCAATTCCGGGTGTTCCCAGCGCACCAGCGCTTCCATGCCGACGATATCCTCGCTCTCGGTGTCCACTTGCGGCTGATACACCACACGCAATTCGCCATTGCTCTCGGCATGACGCAGACGGGCGCGCAACAGCATGCCGTGTTCGCGTGCATATTCCGGGCTGACCTCGTACACGTGAAAGTTGTTGCGGCCAAGATGCTTTGCCGCATACATCGCTTCGTCGGCGTGTTTGACCAACGTCTCGATATCGCTTGCGTCATCCGGAAAAAAGCTGATGCCGATGGATGCGGTGAGCTGCAACTCGGTGCCATCGCCGAGATACAACGGGGGGGCCATGGATTGCACGATCTTTTCCGCAACGCGCGACACGTCATCGTTCTTGACAATGTGCCGCAGCACTACGGTGAACTCGTCTCCGGCATACCGGGCCACGGTATCGGATGCACGGATGCTGCTGCCCAGTCGCCGCGCAATCAGGCACAACACCTCGTCGCCGGCGGCGTGGCCGTACGTATCGTTGACCGCCTTGAAATGGTCCAGGTCGACAAACAGCACGGCGAAGCACTCGCCATTGCGCACCGCTTCGCGCAGAATCGTGGCCAGTCTGTCGTTGAACAACAGCCGGTTGGGCAACCCGGTCAACGTGTCCACGAGGCCTTCGGCACGCCCCTGTTCTCGCGTGCGGTGCAACTCGATCTCCTGCGCAAAGCGGGCAGCCGCGCAGCGCAGCACCGGTTCCACCACAATCATGTCCGCAATCTCGCGATGGCGCCCGGCCAGGAGCGCGCCAATCACGGTTTTTCGCTCGTCAAACAATGGCAGACCGACAAACGCGGAGAGTGCAAGGTGTTGCAAGAGGGGTTCGGCAGATATCAGCTGCTGTGCACCAGACGGATACAGCATCGCCTCGCCACTCAACACCAGCTGCAGGGATGTCTGCAACGGCAGGGGCGAGCATTCCAGCTCCTTGCCATTCCAGTGCTGCAGCAACTGCACCGGGCCATCAGTGGCGCCATCGTGTGCGGACCATATGGCGAGATAGTCCAGCTTCAATCCATCAACCAGAACGCGCGCAGCGGCATCTCGGGCATCCATGCCGGTGCCTGGCGCAAACAGCCGCGATACCAGAGACAACGCCGCCGTCGCACGGACGTCGACGACACAGTTGCCACGGAAAGCGACGATCAACGCGGGTCGGCCAAGGTGCTCTACCCGACGCACGCTGGCGGTCCCGTCCTCCATGCCCAGCGTTGACCGGCGCGTGCACGGATGCCAGGTACCATCCGCCGCCATGAGCGCGGCGTCGGCGGTGACCGTGGCAAAGCGCAACACGGCTGCCAGGGGCGCGCCAATCAACTGCGCCACGCGCAGGTGATCGTGCCCACCAGCTGCCGGGCTGACCTTGAGCACACAAGACGACTGGGGATCGACGAGCAGCCATTCGCTGTCGCCATCCGCATCCACGGTCGCCGGGTGGTGATCCAGCATCGCTGGCGTCTCCACGCGACTCGCCGGAACCGGTGGCGCATCGACCCGTGCGCGCTGACACTGCCGCCACCGCGGTATCAACTCGGTAGCGATCTGGCTGGCATGCAGCCACGCCGCCACGTCCGTCGGCAAGCTGTCCGGTGACAAGTGTGCATCGTCAGCCAACACCGCAATCAACGGTACCACCGACGCAAACGGCAACTGGCGCAGCTGCGCACAACATTCATGCGCCTGCCGCTCGTTGCCGGCAAGCACCACGACGATCAATTCCAACCCGGTCTGCCGCTGCAACAAAATCCTGGCGTGCGCAGCATCGCGCGCGCTGTGGATGGGTGTGCAGTCAGCCCCATCCAGTGCGTCAAACAACAGCCGACGCAGTTCGCGTTGTGCGGCGACCACCAGAATGCCGCCACCGGTCTGCATCTCAGCCCTCGACCAGCCAGCGGCCATCGCGCATGCGCAGATGCCGCGGGCTGGAGTTGTTGTAGCGTAAATGGACGGCCAGATCACCAAGATGCTCAACTAGCGAGGCTGGTGGACTGACCAGCACGACACGACGCAGATGTTCCGTGGGCTCCCGCGCCAGTCGACCCAGCAGCGCGGAGTCAGCAGCACTCAACGGCAGCTCCAATCCCACCAGGAAGTACACGCCAAAATGCAGACTCTGGCGTACATGGCGCAACGCGCTGCCAAAGCGTTGGCAATCCGGAAAGCGCGCGTGAACATCGCGCAGGCTGCTCAGGCCGGACGCTGGCTCCCACAGATAAACAGCCTGGCCCGTACGCCGGGCCAACGCCCGGAACTGCGCGATGGTGACCCGGACATCCTCGCTGTCGAGCACCACCAGACCACTGGACGCTCCCAGAATGCGGGCAAATACGTCGTTGCCAGCCTGTGTTGCCATCAGTGACGTCACGGAACTCATTGCCGCAGTTTCCTGTGTTGCCTGCATTCGATTGGAGTTGATTCGATGTGACCTGGTCCCCTGGTGCCTGCCGCCGCACACGGACAATGGTATGCCAGCTGCACTACCCTGAACGGTAACCCAATTTACCGCCAATTGCGGCATTTCTGCCTGCCTGTGCAGTAATCCGCCAACTGGCGGCCGCGATTGCCACCGCCCATGCGCAGGCACAGTAACGGGTTGGCTGCGGGTATCTCGCAATCGCGGCACGGGAACAGTATGGTTCAAACTCTTCCCGCCAGCCGAACATGCCATGTTTGAAGGACTGCGTTTCAACCACTGGAAGACCAGCATCAGCGACGACGCCATCGTGACGTTGACGCTGGACCGCGCCGACAGCAGTGTCAACGCCATCTCCAGCGTCGTGCTGGACGAATTGGCGCAACTCGTCGAGCGCCTGGCCATTGAAAACCCCGCCGGTTTGATCATTCACTCGGCAAAAGCCAACGGGTTCGCGGTGGGCGCGGACATCAAGGAATTCGTCGGCTATGCGCACGAAGGTTCGGTGCTGGAAAATATCGAGCACGGGCAACGCGTGTATGCCGCGCTGGCCGGATTGCGCTGCCCCACCGTGGCGGCCATCCACGGTGCGTGCATGGGGGGCGGCACCGAGCTGGCCCTGGCCTGCCACCAGCGCATAGCTGCCGACGACAGCAATACGCGCATTGCCCTGCCTGAAGTCATGCTCGGCATCCATCCAGGGTGGGGCGGCACCGCACGGTTGCCGTATTTGATCGGTGCCACCGATGCGTTGTCATTGATGCTCAACGGCAACTCGTTGTCTGCCCGACGGGCGTTGACGCTGGGCCTGGTCGACCGCCTGGCGCGCCCCGAAGACTTGCTTGGGGAAGCGCGGCAGTTGTTACGCCACCCTCGGGCCCGGCCGCTCATGCTGCGTGGCAAGGTATGGCTAAGCAATACCTGGATCGCGCGGCAGATCCTCGCGCCGGTCATCCGCCAGCGGACTGCCGCCAAGGTACGCAAGGACCAGTACCCCGCGCCATTCGCGCTCATCGACGTGTGGCAACGCGGCGGTCGCAACATCCAGCGCCGATTGCGACTGGAAGCACGTTCAGTCGCGCGGCTGGCGCAAACGCCAGCCGCGCAGAACTTGATCCGCATCTTCTTTTTGCGCGAACGCTTGAAGAATCAGGGCAGCGGTGTCGACGCCCAGATCAAGCGCGTGCACGTGGTGGGCGCTGGCGTGATGGGCGGCGATATTGCGGCCTGGTGCGCGCTGCGTGGGTTCGATGTCACCCTGAACGACCGCGGCATGCAATACATCCAGCCCGCACTGGATCGCGCGCGGCAGCTGTACGAAAAAAAGCTGAAGACGGCCGACAAGGTGGAAGCTGCCATCCATCGCTTGCGCGCCGATCCCGATGGCACCGGCATCAACGATGCCGATCTTGCACTCGAGGCGATTTACGAAGACGGCAGCGCCAAACGCGAGCTGTATGCGCGGCTGGAACCCCAACTGCGCGCGAACGACATCCTTGCCAGCAACACCTCCAGCATTCCCCTGGACGAACTGCGCCCCGGCCTGATCCGTCCGCAAAATTTCCTGGGCCTGCACTTCTTCAACCCGGTCGCACAAATGCCGCTGGTGGAAGTGGTGCGTCACGATCAGCTGGACAGTGTCGTCGAGAAGCGTGCGCTGGCACTGTGCAAGTCGCTGGGCAAATTGCCAGTCGCGGTCAAGGGTACCCCGGGTTTTCTGGTCAACCGCATTCTGATGCCGTATTTGCTTGAAGCCCTGCGGCTGTATGCAGATGGCGTCCCCGGCCCGGTGCTGGATCGGGAGGCACGGCAGTTCGGCATGCCGATGGGACCGATCGAACTGGCAGACACGGTCGGCCTGGACGTATGCGCATCAGTGGGTCGCGAACTGGCTCCCTTTCTGGGATTGCAATTGCCGGCGGGGCTGGAGGCGAAACTCGAAACGGGCAAGCGTGGCAAGAAAGACGGCCAGGGCTTGTACACGTGGCTGGACGGCAAGCCGCAAAAGCCGACGGTAGACAAGGATTATGTGCCACCGCCGGATCTGCAGGCACGCATGATCCTGCCGATGATCAACGAAGCCGTCGCGTGCCTGGCCGACAGGGTGGTGGCTGACGCTGACCTGCTGGATGCCGGCGTGATCTTCGGTACCGGCTTCGCACCGTTTCGTGGCGGTCCCATCAACCATGTCCGCACCGAAGGCGCCGCCAAGGTGAAGCAGCAACTGGAACAGCTGGCGCGACTTTACGGTGAGCGATTCACCCCCAAAAACGGCTGGGACCATCCGGCACTGACGCAGGAACGCAATCCCGGGGAGCCATAAGTCGCCCGGCGTCGCGGTTCACCACATCAGATCATCCGGCACGCCGTCATCGGCCACCGTTGCCGCCTCTGCCGGATCGACCAGCAACGCCAGGTGATGTGGATCGATCGCCTGCACCTGGCGGGCAACCTCACACGTCACCAGCAGGTAGCGGCCACCCTGCTGCACCACACCGAGTTGACCGGCATTGAGCGCAAGCAGCTGTGCGGCGTCAACGTACACCCGGCGGATCTTGCCGGCGTAGGCAAAATTGCGCGGCTGATCGGCGTCGGCCTTGTTCAAGGTGTTGCCGGCCAACAGCTGCTGGATTTTTGCCTTGCGCTCACGGCGCAGCCGCGCCTGCTCGGCCAGTTCCTGTTCCAACTGCCGGCGTTCCCGCGCCTGGGTCTGCGCGCGTAGCGCGTACGCCTTGGCCAGGTCCATCTCGCCGGGCGCCGCGGAACGCCGCGGGGCCCGCTGCGGTTTGCCGGCCTTGCGCGCCGCAACCACCGTTGCCGATGCAGCGGGTCGCGGGTCGCGGCGGACGGATTTGACGATACCGCTTTTCAGCAGTTGATCACGCAATGAATCGACCATGCGGGGTCCCGGCTCGGTGAAAACCACAAATCAGTAATGGGGCGGCGGCGGCTCACCGTGCGGATCATCCGCCTGCGCCAGCCGCAATGACGCGAGCTCGCGGCGCAGATCGCGCAGCGTACGTTCCAATACAGCCATGCGCAGCGATTGATCCGCATCGGCGTCTGCCAGCGCGCGCACTGTGTGCTCCACGAACGTGAGCTTGATCTCCAGCTCCGTCACGCGTTGCTCGATGGTCGCGGTCATGAGCGACCCTGCACACTGCGACCGCGACCGATGCCGTAGTACGCGAGGCCTGCCTGTTCCACGGTAGCGGGTACGTACAGGTTGCGCCCGTCAAACACGGCCGGCTCCTTGAGCTTGTCGCGGATCCGGCCAAAATCCGGGCTGCGAAACGCCTTCCACTCGGTCACCACGGCCAATACATCGGCACCATCCAGCGCATCGTCGGCGTCGGTGCACAACACCAGATCGGCGCGCTCGCCATAGATGCGCCGAGCCTCGGCCATGGCTTGCGGATCAAACGCGCGCACCCGCGCACCCGCGCGCCACAGGGATTCCATCAGGTGGCGACTGGGCGCCTCGCGCATGTCGTCGGTGTTTGGTTTGAACGACAGCCCCCAGAGCGCCACCGTGCGTCCGCGCACCTCGCCGGCGAAGTGCCGGACGATCAACTCGAACAGCTTGTCCTTTTGCTGACGATTGACTGCCTCGACCGCGCTCAGCAACCGGGCCGAGTAGCCGTGGGTGTGGGCGGTATGTGCCAACGCCTTCACGTCCTTGGGAAAACAGGAGCCGCCGTAGCCGGCACCGGGGTAGATGAAGTGATAGCCAATGCGTGGATCGGCACCAATACCCTGACGCACCAGTTCGACGTCGGCGCCCACCCGTTCGGCGATATTCGCCATTTCGTTCATGAAGCTGATCTTGGTGGCAAGCATCGCGTTGGCGGCGTACTTGGTCAGCTCGGCCGAGCGCTCGTCCATCACCACCATGCGCTCGTGATTGCGATTGAACGGCGCATAGAGTCGACGCAGCACGGTAACCGCGCGCTCACTGGAAGCGCCCACAATGATGCGTTCCGGGCGCAAGCAGTCTTCCACCGCAGCGCCTTCTTTCAGGAACTCCGGATTGGACACCACGTCGAACACCACGTTCGCATGACGCGCCTGCAACCCTGCGCCGATCGCGGTACGCACGACATCGGCAGTGCCGACCGGCACCGTGGACTTGTTGACGATGACCGCGGTGTGTTCCAGTTGCTGCCCGATGGTGTCAGCTACCGCCACGACATAGCTGAGATCGGCACTGCCGTCCTCATCCGGCGGCGTGCCCACGGCAATGAAGATCACCTCTCCATGTGCCACGGCAGCGCCTGGATCAGTCGTGAACTCCAGCCGCCCGGCGGCATGGTTGCGTTGGACGATGGCTTCCAGGCCAGGCTCGTAGATCGGCATTTCGCCCTGTTCCAGGCGAGCGACCTTGTGTGCATCCACGTCGACACACAACACGTGGTTGCCCATTTCGGCGAGACATGCACCTGTTACCAGTCCCACATACCCCACACCAAAAATGCTGACCTTCATCATCGCCGGGAGTAATCCTCTGGATACATGCTCATTGTAGCCGGGCCACCGCCCGAAGCCGCCCGTGTCACGTTGTCAGGCACACCCGTCGAGTGAGTCGGACCGGCCTGCTCCGCGTTTGCCACTTTTCATGCGACAACGCAAAAAGGGCGCGACTGACATCGCGCCCTTCGTGTTGCGCAAACAGTACGGCGGACTACTTGCCCGCAGGAGCAGCGCCACCAGCCGGCGTCGGACCAGTCTTGACCAGGGTAATGTCAAAGATCAACGTCGCATTCGGTTCCATCGGCGGCTGCGGCTCCGCACCGTAGGCCAGCGACGCCGGAATGAACAACTTGTAATGACCGCCAACCTGCATCAGCTGCAGACCTTCGCGGAAGCCCGGGATGACGTTGGCTACGGGGATCGAAGCCGGGCCAGGCGGATTGTGCTTGGCCGAGGCATCGAAGACCTGGCCATCGATGAACTGCCCGGTGTAGTTGATTTCCACCGTGTCGTTCGGACCCGGGCGGGCGCCGGTGCCCGCAGTGATGACCTGATACTGCAGGCCGGACGCCGTGGTTTTCACCCCGGGCGCGGATTTGTTCTTGGCCAGGAAGGCGTCACCTTCGGTCTTGTTCTTTGCCGCAATCTTGGCTCGCTCAGCCTTGTACTTGGCCTGCAACTTGGCCATGAACGGCTCCATGACCTTCTTCGCTTCCTCGTCCGTCATCGTCGGCTTCTGCCCGCTCAGAGCAGCCTTGACCGCATTGGCCACGGCAGTCGCGTCCAGCTCTTCGCGCATGATCGGCTGAATCTGGGACGCCATCTGATAGCCGACCACGTAACTTACCTTGGCCTTGTCAATGGTCCCGGTGGTGGCAGTCTGAGCGCAAACACCTGCCGTCATGCCCAACGCCAGGGCCATGGCGGCCACCGTCAACGTGGGACGTAGAAAATGCTTCATTCGAAACTTCCTCGTAAGGTGGATAGATCGGTACGGCAACCGGGCCCCGCAGGGCAGGTCTCGTATTGTGCTGTGCTTGCAACCGCTTGGCAACGATATTCCACTGCGACCGCCAGCGGCGGTAAAGGTTCACTGTTCAAGCCAGGCATTCGCGGCGCGTCAACCCGATTCGCCACCCGGCGGACCTGCCCCGTCCAGGGTTTCCTTCAAGGCAGCTTGCAGGCGCGCATGCACATGGACGAGGCTGCGCCACAGCACAATCGCCAGGGTTATGCCAACCAGCAACAGTGACAACACCACTCCCCGTCGCGGCAGGATCGTTGCACCCAGCGCTCCCACGAGCATCGCCAGTGCCAGCAGTGCACCAAGTGGAATGACGCGGGCCAGAACCTGGCGTATCGCATGTGTGTAGGCACCGGCAAATCGCTCACGAATACCCAGTTCGGCCAGCAGCATGCCCAACGCCTCGGACTTGCGGTACACCGCAATCAACATCGGCAGCGACAAGAACAAGGCACCAGCCCAGATCAGGGTATGGCGCCAATCCCGATTGATGCCAAGTCCGGTAAACCAGCTCCAGCTGTGCTGATTGATGTACGCGCCAAGCATGAACAGCGTGATCACCAGCAAAACATTGATGGCAATATGCCAGAACAGGCGCCGGAAAATTGCCGCGATTGCGGCGTTCTCGTTGACCGGTTTGAGATTTTCCAGCCAACCCGTGTAACTGGCGGCAAGCAGTTTGACCGAGCGCGGCGTCCAGCGTCGCATGCCATTTGTCAAGGCATCGGAAGAACGCACCAGGTACGGCGAAGTAGCCATGCAGAGAACCGATACGGCGACGGCAATGGGATATACGAAATTGCTGATCACGCCCAACGACAAACCAAGCGCGGCAATCACGAACGAAAATTCGCCGATCTGCGCCATCCCCAACCCGGAGCGCAATGCCGTGCGCGGATCATGCCCGACGACAAAAATGCCGAGACTGCAAATCGCGGTCTTGCCGATGATGACCACCAGCGCGATCAACAGCGCCGGCACCGCGTACTGGAACAGCAACTGCGGATCGATCTGCAGGCCGATGGCCACGAAGAACAGTGCCGCAAACATGTCGCGCAGCGGCTCGACCAGGCGCAGCACGCGGCTGACGCAATGCGCCTCGGCAACCACCGCACCCGCGAGAAATGCCCCCAGGGCCACGCTGAAACCCATCCACGCCGCCAGCAAACTTGCCCCGAAACAAATGCCGAGCACGGCGATCAACAACGTTTCGTCCCGCCCGAACCCGGCCACGTAATCCACCAGTCGCGGCAAGATCAGCAAGCCGAGGACCATGCCGACAACCACGAACAACCCCAAGTGGCCAATAAGTGTCAACGCCGCGCCGGTCTGCACCGAACCGCTGATTGACACGGCGGTCAACAGGGTCAGCATGATGATTGCCAGCATGTCCTCGGCCACCAGCAGCCCCACGACCAGCTGCGCAAACGGCTGGTGTTGCTGGTGACGCTCGGCAAGCATCCGCGTGGCGACCATGGTTGAAGACAGCGAGATGATCGCGCCAATGAACAGCGCATCCATGCCGTCCCAGCCGAACAACCGCCCGATGCTCATGCCCAGCCAGAGCATCGTGGCGACTTCGACCACGGCCACGCCCAGCATGCCGGCGCCGACCTCACGCAACTTGCGCACACTGAACTCCAGCCCGAGCGTGTACATCAGCAGCACGACGCCGAGGTTGGAAATGTCTTCAATCGTGCGCGGGTCGGCAACCAACATGCCCGGCGTATGTGGGCCGATCAATATGCCGGCCAGAATGTAGCCGAGCAGTACCGGTTGCCGCAGGCGCTGAAACACGATCGTGGTGGCGCCTGCAACCAACATCACCATCGCCAGGTCGCGGATGAATCCGATTTCGTTCATGCCGCTCCGTAGTCAGTCGCCGATCGTCACTGGTCGCAGCTTAGACGATGATTCCTTGGCGAAACCAGCCGAACCCGGCAGCAGCGCACATCACGACGCCGTACATGAGACACGGTACGACGCCGATCAGACAGGTCCGGTCGGTGAGAAAAGGCTTGACGGACATGCCATCACACACCTATTCTTCCGGGCTTCCAGCGGCGGGGCCATAGCTCAGCTGGGAGAGCGCCTGCATGGCATGCAGGAGGTCGGCGGTTCGATCCCGCCTGGCTCCACCAATTTGTTTGTCCCCATCGTCTAGAGGCCTAGGACACCACCCTTTCACGGTGGACACCGGGGTTCGAATCCCCGTGGGGACGCCAGGTTCGGTCGTCGTCGCAATACTCGCGGAAAGCGGCACGGCGTCAGGTTGCAATCCATGTGGAGCGGTAGTTCAGCTGGTTAGAATGCTGGCCTGTCACGCCGGAGGTCACGGGTTCGAGTCCCGTCCGCTCCGCCACCATGGATTTGGCAGATGCAACCAGATCGCTGGCTGCGTGTCCCGTGCCGAATACTCAAAAGCAAACATTGGCACCCGGCCGACAAGAGCGTCCGGGCTTGCGCGCGTTGCCCGCCAGGTCACGGCTCGTGAAGCGGTGCCGGCGTCGCGACCATCAACGTATCCACACCGTGCCCCTGCTCGCGCAGGTATTCCAGCCAGCGTGAAAGGAAGCTGTTCATGCGCAGGCGATGTTGCAACACGCTGCGCGCCGCCGGAAACGGTCCCAGGATTTGCCACAGGTGGCGCCCGGGGTGGCAATGCAGCGCTTCAGTCAGGCGCGCATCGGTGTACACGCGCAGCTGTGCGGACGGCGCCCGCACGCCGGTACAGGTATCGACAAAGTCATACGTCAGCTCCAGTTCCAGCGTATAGGGGTGGCGTTCCTGTACGCGCAAATGGACATCCAACTCATCGCCGACAGCGGAAACGTAGGACCCCGTGGCAAGCCGCTGCGGCGCAAACAGCTGCGCCAGGCGCTGATGATTCTCGGCGTACAGACCCATCAGGAAGCCGAAGCGCCCCGGCAAGAACCTGGCTGGATTTTCAGCGGCGACAATCATCGCGACAAAAACTCCCCGCACCGTGGTGCGACTAGAACATCGTCCGCTCGATGCCGAAGCGGTCGAAGATCTTGCTGGCAATTTCCTCGATCGAGACATGCGTGGTATTGAGGCTGGGAATGCCTGATTGCTGCAACAGGCGTTCGGCCTGCCGCAATTCCCAGCGACACTGCTCAAGCGTGGCATACCGACTGCCTGCGCGCCGCTGTTCACGGATCTGCGCCAGACGCTCCGGCTCGATCATCAAACCGTACAGGCGATCCTTGTAGGGACGCAGGCGTGCCGGCAACTCGAGCTTTTCCAGATCCTCGTCCGTAAGCGGATAATTGGCGGCGCTGACACCGTAATGCAAGGCCATGTACAGGCAGGTGGGCGTCTTCCCCGAGCGCGACACGCCGACCAGGATCAAGTCCGCGTCGGCGTAGTCGACGTCGATGCCATCGTCGTGCGACAGCGCGTAATTCGTGGCGTTGATGCGCGCTTCGTACTTGTCAAAATCCACGACGCCATGCGACCGGTTGACCGCCCCCGAACGCCGGGTACCAAGCTCGCCTTCCAGCGGCCCGATGAACGGGGCAAACACATCCATCATCAACGCGCCACTTGCGGCGACAATGTCGCATAACGCGCGGTCGGCCATGGTGTTGACCACGATGGGGCGCTGCCCGCTTTGCGCATAACGGGTCTTGATCCGCAGCGCCGCCGCCTCCGCTTTCACCGGGCTGTCCGTGAACGGCAGACGGTGCTTGTCAAATTGCACGCCCTCGAACTGGGCCAGAATGCTGTTACCGATGGTTTCGGCAGTGATACCGGTAGAATCGGAGATGTAATAGACAGTTCGACGCATAGCGCGGGTTCGCCCGATCGACAACAATAATGCGCACCTTAGCTCAAGGAAGAACACGGTCGCACCACATGCAGCCGGACTGGCCCACGCCGCGATCGTCCCGCGTCGCAAACAGCTTCTTGTGCCGTCAGGCACGGACGACGGACAATACGGGGTTGGCAACGCCGCGATCGCTGCAGATAGCGGGTATCCCTGCTTGGCACTTGCATCTGCGCTCCACGCAACAGCATTTTCTTCCACCTTCCAGGAGACTCCCTTGAACGATCTGGTGCTTTGGCTCGATCGGCTGCGCATGACTGACCTGGGCCGGGTCGGCGGCAAGAATGCGTCGCTGGGCGAAATGATTGGCAACCTGACCAAGCTTGGGGTCTCCGTGCCCGGCGGATTTGCCACCACGGCCGAGGCATTCCAGGCATACCTGGAAAAAAGCGGCTTGGCCCAACGCATCCAGCAACGCCTGGCCACATTGGACGTGGAAGACGTCAGCACACTGACCACCGCCGGCCACGAAATCCGCGAATGGATCGTGCATACGGCGCTGCCGACGGAACTCGAACAGGCCATCCGCGCGGCCTACACCAAGCTGTGCCAGGATGCCGGTGCCGCCGATGTCGCGGTAGCCGTGCGCTCATCGGCTACCGCCGAAGACTTGCCTGATGCGTCATTCGCCGGTCAGCAGGAAACCTATCTCAACGTCGTCGGTATCGAGGACGTGCTGCTGAAGGTGAAGGAAGTCTTTGCCTCGCTGTACAACGATCGTGCCATCGCCTATCGCGTGCATCAAGGCTACAAGCACGAAGAAGTGTTTCTGTCCGCTGGCGTGCAGCTGATGGTGCGCTCGGACATCGGCGCTGCCGGTGTGCTGTTCACGCTGGACACCGAATCAGGCTTCCGCGACGTGGTGTTTGTGACCGGCAGCTACGGCCTGGGGGAAATGGTCGTGCAAGGTGCAGTCAATCCCGATGAGTTTTACGTGTTCAAGCCCACGTTGAATGCCGGCAAGCCGGCCGTGCTTCGACGCACACTCGGCACCAAGCAATTGCGCATGGTGTACTCGGCTGCGCCGGGCGAGCGGGTGAAGACCGAGAACACTCCCGACGACTTGCGCCACCATTTCTGCATCACCGATGACGAGGTGCAGGATCTGGCGCGGCAGTCGCTGATCATCGAAAAACACTACGGTCGGCCGATGGACATCGAGTGGGCCAAGGACGGCCGCACCGGCAAGCTGTACATCGTGCAGGCGCGCCCGGAAACCGTGAAGTCACGTGACCAGGCCACCCAGCTGGAGCGCTTTCACCTCGGCACAAAAGGCAAGGCGCTGGTGACCGGCCGCTCGATCGGACAGAAGATTGGCGCTGGCAAGGCGCGCGTGGTCCGCTCGCTGGCCGACATGCACAAGGTGCAGCCAGGTGACGTGCTGATTGCCGACATGACGGATCCGGACTGGGAGCCGGTGATGAAACGCGCTTCGGCCATTGTCACCAACCGTGGCGGTCGGACCTGTCACGCCGCGATCATCGCCCGGGAGCTCGGGGTGCCAGCGGTGGTCGGCACTGGCGACGGCATGAGTCGCGTTCCCGACGGCGCCGAGGTCACCGTGTCCTGCGCCGAAGGCGACACCGGCACGATCTACGAGGGCATTTTACCATTCGAGCGCATCACGGCCGACCTCGGCGCCATGCCCGAAGCGCCGCTGAAAGTCATGATGAATGTGGGCAACCCCGAACGCGCCTTCGATTTCGCCATGTTGCCGAATGCCGGTATCGGCCTGGCGCGACTGGAAATGATCATCGCCAGTCACATCGGAGTGCATCCCAATGCCCTGCTGCAGTACGACAGGCAGGACGCCGACATCAAGGCGAAAATCGACGAACGCATTGCCGGCTATGCCGATCCGGTGAGCTTCTATGTCGATCGTCTGGTCGAGGGCATCGCCACCATCGCCGCCTCGGTGTACCCGAAGCCGGTGATCGTGCGCCTGTCCGATTTCAAGTCCAACGAATATGCCAACCTGCTCGGCGGCGCCCGTTACGAGCCGCACGAGGAAAACCCGATGCTCGGCTTCCGCGGTGCCAGCCGCTACGTCGACCCGGCGTTCACTGCGGCGTTCGGGCTCGAGTGCCGCGCGGTAAAACGCGTACGTGAGGTGATGGGCCTGGACAATGTATGGGTGATGATCCCATTCGTGCGTACACTGGACGAGGCGCGCAAGGTCATCGAAACATTGGCAAAGAATGGCCTCAAGCGCGGCGAGCACGGCTTGAAAGTCGTCATGATGTGCGAGATTCCTTCCAACGCGCTGCTGGCCGATGAATTCCTCGACATCTTCGACGGCTTCTCGATCGGCTCCAACGATCTCACCCAGCTCACGCTCGGGTTGGATCGTGATTCCAGCATCGTTGCCGGCTTGTTCGACGAGCGCAATCCGGCGGTGAAAAAGCTGCTGGCGATGGCGATAAACGCCGCGCGAGCCAAGGGCAAGTACATCGGCATTTGCGGCCAGGGTCCAAGCGATCACCCGGACCTTGCTGAGTGGTTGATGGAGCAAGGTATCGAGTCGCTGTCGCTGAACCCGGACACCGTCGTGGACACCTGGCTGCGGCTGGCCAGGAAAAAGGCTGGCTGAAACGACACACGCCCAGCTGGACACACGCGGTGGCACGCTTGTCTCGCCACCGGCCACCGCGTAAACTTGCCGGCTCGCGCCGACTCGCGACCCACTCGGAGAGGTGGCAGAGTGGTCGAATGTACCTGACTCGAAATCAGGCGTACGTGTAAGCGTACCGAGGGTTCGAATCCCTCCCTCTCCGCCAGCAACACCAAGGCCTCTCAGCAGTGGGAGGTCTTTTTTTTTCTGCCGGTCTTCACCTCACCGTAAAAATGGCCGAAAGCATTGCACGATTGGCTCCGGTCCCCGGTTCGCCCTCGACTCGCGTTCGTGAATCGGCAGGCGGCAACTGCAACCACCTGCGGCCCACGCTGACCGACCAGGCCAAACTGCTTTGCACCCACGTTGTACATCCGGCATGCTGCACGCATTCGTTTAGCTGACCACCATGATTGAATTCGGACACGGCACTCACGTCGGCCTGCGGCGCACACGCAACGAG
>Ga0070696_100000788_pt1 | contig 20383 bp, 18 predicted proteins | sample KBSK1253metaG_FD_65474 | JGI IMG/M metagenome (GOLD analysis project Ga0070696, IMG submission 65474) | Corn, switchgrass and miscanthus rhizosphere microbial communities from Kellogg Biological Station, Michigan, USA - KBS K1-25-3 metaG | ecosystem: Host-associated > Plants > Roots >... | reverse complement strand
GGCACTTCCGGAGATTCTCCGCGGACATCCCAATGTCCGGCTGGTTATCGCCGGCCCGGACGATCAGGCAGCATTACTCGACCTTGGCCGGAAGCACAACGTGCTTGAGCGGGTCGTTCTGCTCGGTTACGTCGAGCCGTCTCGTCTCGCGGCCCTGTTCGCGGTTTGTGAGGTGTTTCTTCTCCCCGGGCGAGAGGTCGAAGGTAACGCCGAGGGTTTTGGGGTGGTGTTTCTGGAGGCGGGGCTGGCAGGGAAGCCCGTTGTCGCAGGACGGGCTGGCGGTGCTCCCGAGGCGGTGGTTGATGGGGAGACTGGACTGCTGGTGGATGGCCGTTCCCCTAGCGAGGTGGCGGGGGCGGTCGGTCGTCTACTGGCTGATCGGGCGCTGGCTGTGCGCCTGGGAGACAATGGCCGGGCCCGAGTCCGGCGGCAGTTCGATGGCCGGGAACAGCACGATCAATTTGCCGGTGTCCTTCGGACGGTGCTGTCTCCAGCGGTGGTTTGATTCATGGCAATCGCAGCCAGTGTCGTTGTCCCCACCCATAACCGCCCACACTTACTGACCCAGTGTCTGCGCGCGCTCATGTCGCAGGCGCCGGACACTCCGCCGTACGAAATCATCGCAGTGGATGACGCCTCGACCGACGACACCGGAGAACAGCTCAGCCGTCTGGCCCAGGAGTGCGGCTTCCTACGTCCCGTACGACACGAGGTGAACAAAGGGTTGAGCGGAGCCCGCAACACTGGAGTCCGGTTGGCCCAAGGGAAGATCGTGATATTCGTGGACGATGACATCGTGGTCGAGCCCAATTACATCGCGGAGCACCTCCGGCTCCACTCCGCTGCCGGTGAACAACGCATCGCAGTAGTGGGCAACCTGACGTTGCCGGAATCGACAACCGGGGCGAGCAACTGCGCGAGGTACGTGCAGTCCAGGTACATCGGCGAGCGGGTCGGGCGCGAAGGGTCACACCAGGATCCCCAGTCCTTGCACCCGCGCTTTCTGGGTGGCGGGATTCATTCAGTACGCAAGGACGATCTTGTTGCGGTCGGGATGTTCGACGAGTCGGTCCGGTTTTATGGGTACGAGGATCACATCTACGCCGAGAGCCTGCATCAGGCGGGGGTAACTATCGTATTCGCGCCCCAAGCCAAGGCAGTCCATCTCGACCCGGTCAGCGTAGGCTGGTATCGCTCCAAGATGCTCGAGGCGGGACGCAGCGGTCTCCCTCTGCTCCGGGAGAAATGTCCCGGATTTGTCAGCCAGACCGCGCTGGCGTTGCTGCTCCCCATCGATTGGTCCCGTGACCGGGGGCAGAAGATGCTGCGGAAGCTCGCGCTGCGTTGGACGCTCAATCCGCTCACCGTCTGGCTCCTGGAACGGTGGGCGGTGGCCACCGATCACCTCCCGCAGCTCTATTCTGGAACCATCTATCGCGCCCTCAATGCCGGGTGGCTGCTGCAAGGCCAACGGCTCCGGCCTGGTCACCACTCACTGGTTCGTTATGGGGGCTGAGCCCGGAGATCATCTCACCGGTGTTACGCGGGAGGAGCTGGGCGTATCGATTGTGACCTACCACTCGCCGCTGCGGGAGATCGCGGCGACGGTGCGGTCCCTGCGCGCGGCGGCGGAGCGAGCCAGAAACGACGACAGAATTGCGCGGGTCACGCTTTGGTTGGTGGACAACGGCTCAGACGATCCAGCAGCGCTCGACCAGGTAGTCGCGGAGGCACTGGATCCGGCGGAGGATTGGCTCCTCCTACGAGTGCTTCGCGGGCATGGCAACGTGGGGTACGGCGCGGGCCATGATCTGGCGTTGGCGGCCGGCCAAGGGACCTGGCATCTGGTGCTGAATCCGGACGTGGTTGTCGCTCCAGACGCCATCACCGAGGGCCTGGCCTATCTGAAGGCCAACCCGGAAATCGGAATGATCACGCCGCACGCCGAGGATCAGGCGGGGCAGCGGCAGTTCCTCTGCAAGCGTTATCCAACAGTGCTCGTCCTGGCCCTTCGCGGATTCGCACCGCCGGCGCTGCGGCGCCGCTTCCGCCGGCTGCTCGACCGATACGAGATGCGGGACCTGCCCGAGTGGGTACCTGCGCGGGGCATTCCAATCGTCAGCGGCTGCTTCATGCTGGCTCGGGGTGAGACTCTGCGCGCGGTCGGCGGATTCTCTTCCCGATACTTTCTCTACTTCGAAGACTTCGATCTCAGTTTGCGATTCCGACAGATCGCCGACATTGCCTACCTGCCGAAGACGCGGATCGTTCACGCCGGAGGGAACGCGGCGCGGAAGGGATGGGTCCATCAGCGGCTATTCATCCGATCGGCCCTGACTTTCTTCTCCACTCACGGGTGGAGGCTGTGGTGATCCAGCGGCTACCGACCTCGGTGCTGGTCACCGGTGCCAGTGGGTTTCTGGGTGATCACGTTTGCCGAACGCTCCTGGCCGAGGGGGTGGCCGTCCGGGCGTTGATACGGCGCCCCGAAGCTCCGGTGCCTGAAGGCGTCATGGTCCAGGTCGCACGGGGGCTGGACGACCTCGAGGCGCTACGCTGCGCCCTCGCCGGCGTGGAAGGCGTGATTCATCTCGCGGCCCGGGTTCACCAGCCCAGATCTGCCGGTGACGAAGACAGCTTTCGGGCAGTCAATGTAGAGGGAACCAGAGCGCTGCTCGAGGGGTCGATCCGCGCGGGAGTCCGAGTTTTCCTGTTCTTCAGCACGGTCAAGGTCATGGGCGAGACCACCGATGCGCCTTGGACCGAAGCCACCGTTCCCGCTCCCGCAGGACCCTATGGCGCCACCAAGCTGGAAGCAGAACGGTTAGTTAGGGAGCTTGCGAGCCAACACGGGCTGCATGCCCCGATCCTGCGGCTACCCGTGACCTATGGGCCGGGGATGAGGGCCAACGCTCTGGAGTTATTCCGGGCGGTCGATCGGGGGTTGCCGCTCCCGCTCGGCGGAATCCACAATCGGAGGAGTCTGCTCTATGTGGGTAACCTGATGGCCGCAGTTCGTGCCACGCTCACTTCCGACGGCGGCAATGACACCTTCTTTGTGAGTGATGCCCACGACCTCTCGACCAGTGACCTCGTCACTGCGGTCGCCAGGGCGCTCGGCCGCCCCGCGAGGCTGATTACTGTGCCAGTCCCGTTGCTGCGAGCAATGGGTCGAGTGGGCGATGTAGTGGCTCGAGTGCTCCCCTTTCCTGTGACTTCCGCGACCGTTGGTCGGTTGGTCGGTTCGCTGGCCGTGGACAGTTCCAAGCTGTCCCAGCGAACCGGCTTTGCTCCACCGTATTCAGTAGACCAAGGCCTGCGCGACACCGCCAACTGGTATCGCAGCTTCTCCCGGGGCGGGAAATGATCGGCTACCTGGCGGCGATCTGGGGTTGCGCGTTCGTCGCTACCCTGCTGCTCACCCGCGGGGTTCTGCGCTACGCTGTTGCCCAAGCCCTGCTGGACCTGCCCAATGAGCGGAGCTTACACAGCCGGCCTACGCCCAGGGGCGGAGGGCTCGCGATCGTCCTCGTCGTGCTCGGTGGCTTTGCCATGTTGGCAGCCGCTGGCGTGATCGACCAAGCGACTGGAGTGGCCCTGGTGGGTGGGGGGAGCCTGGTGGCCGCAGTCGGGTGGATGGATGATCGGAAGGGCGTCTCCACAAGGCTGCGGCTGACCTTCCACCTTCTCGCGGCGATCTGGAGCGTGATCTGGCTCCACGGAATGCCTTCGCTCGCCATTGGGGCCACATCGGTCTACCTGGGCGTCGCAGGAGCGGTGATAGCGATCCTCGCGATCGTCTGGACCACCAACTTTTACAACTTCATGGATGGGATCGACGGGCTAGCCGCCGGAGAAGCCGCGAGCGTGGGGCTGGGTGCTGCCGGTGTCCTGGCCCCGCGCAGTCCGGCCCTTGCCGCAGCCACGGCCATCGTCGCCGGAGCCGCGGCGGGATTTCTCCCCTGGAATTGGGAACGAGCGCGAATCTTCATGGGGGATGTCGGCTCTGGATTCCTCGGCTTCACTTTCGCTACCCTCGCCCTCGCCTCTGAAAACGCCGGAACGATGCCCAGCCTGGTCTGGCTCCTGCTCACGGCCGTCTTCTTCGCAGACGCGACCATCACGCTGTTTCGCCGGATCCTCCGCCGGGAACCCTGGTATGCCGCTCATCGCTCCCACGCCTACCAGCGGGCCGTCCACGCGGGCTGGCCCCACGGAAGGGTTACCATGGTGGTACTGGTCCTGAACCTCGGACTGGCGTTGCTGGCAAGACTGGCTGCTCGCTCGCCCGAGGCTCTGCCGCGGGTTCTGCTAGTGGTATCGGTGTTGATGGTGGCCTTGTATGTGGCGGTGGAGAGGTGGAGTCCGATGTCGCTGTCCCGCGCAACCGCAATGGAAAAGCCTGCTCCGTGAGTGTATCTTGCGGCTTCATCAGGGGAGGAGATTCGTGACGACGGTGGGACTGTGACCGCTCACACGCGCGAGTCGACGCCTTCAATTCGCTCGGAAAAAGGAGGACTCGAGGACGAGGTCTCCTTTCTTGCAATCGCCAACGTCCTCCTTCGGCACCGGCGGCTCGTGCTCGGTTGGGCGCTGCTCGGGTTGATCCTCGTGGTGGGTATCGCCCTCCTCCTCCCGCGCCACTATACCGCTCGCTCCAGCTTCATGCCCCAGACCCGAACTCAAGCCGGGTCCCTGACAGGCCTCGCCGCCCAGTTCGGATTTGCCTTGCCGCTGACCGCCACCGACGGCGGCCAGTCGCCCGCGTTCTATTCCGATCTGGTGAAGTCCCGGACCATCCTCGGCGGTGTGGTGGACAGTCAGTTCGAGTATCAAACGGATCGAGGTCCGACGCGGGGCACGCTGGTCGACTTCTATAAATCGAAGGGATCCACTCCCGCGTTGCGCCGGGACGCGGCGATTCGGAAACTGGGAGACGATATCGACGCGACCACGGTCCAGAAAACCGGCGTCGTCGATCTCGCCGTCACCGTGCGCCAGCCTGGTCTCGCCGTCCAGATCAACCAGCGGCTCCTCGACCTCATCAACCAATTCAACCTGCGAACCCGTCAGTCTCAGGCGGCCCAGGAACGCCGGTTTACCGAGCGGCGCCTGACTGAGGTTCGACAGGATCTTCGAGGGGCGGAAGATCGTCTGCAGCAGTTTCTGCAGAGAAATCGGGATATCCGGAATTCCCCCGATCTGACCTTCCAGGCCGATCGGCTGCAGCGAGAAGTCGCCATGCAGCAACAGGTCTTTACCACCCTGGCCCAGGCCTACGAGCAGGCGAAGATCGAGGAGGTACGGGATACCCCGGTAATCACTGTGGTCGAACGGCCCGAGCTGCCAGTTCGGCCGGACCGGCGGGGACTGATTGGAAAGGGCATACTGGGCCTTCTGCTCGGCTTGGTTATCGGAACCGCGTGGGCGTTTGCCAAATCGTACGCCGCGAACTCCGATCGGCTGTCCTCCGAGGAAGCGGCTGAGTTCTCGGTGCTGCGACGGCAGGCGGCGGGAGACCTGCTCCGGCCTTGGCGCCCGCTCGCGCAGATGTTGCGTCTGACGAAGCCAGGTCGAACGAACCGCTAGCGACGTGGAGGAGTGAGGGTCGTCAACGCGGCGGGCCCACAAGTTGCTTTAATGTAGGTTTTTCGTGGTGCAAACCGTATCAGTCTGTGTCATTCCAGCACAGCCTGGACGGCCAAATGTCCCACTCGAAACCCCAGTTCTGTTGGAGGCAGTGACCGAGGGCGTCTCCTAACTTCCTAATGGACAAGCTCTTGACTCCTGCTCCAGACCTGCGGATACTAGCGTAATGGCCCCCGACCAGTTTTCCACCCCCCCGTCCCACGTTCGAAACCGATATCTCTTCGCGTCCGACGTTCTCCTTTTCGGATCGTCGACCATCCTTGCCTTCGCGCTCCGCTTCGAAGGGTTTGAGTGGGGGCCGGCTCAGGATCATGCCGCCATCCTCTACCTGGCGCTGACCCTGCCAATCAAGCTCTATGTGTTCTGGGCCGTCGGCATGTACCGGCGGCTCTGGCGCTACGCGGGGATCGTCGAGGTGGAGCGGGTCATCTCCGCATCTGCCTTATCTGGACTGGCTTGCCTGATCATCGGGCTGATCGTTCTTCCGGGGCTGAGACTGACCGAAATGCGAGTGCCGCTCTCGGTGCTCTTCATGGACAGTCTCCTGACCGCGGCCGCCGCGTCCCTTCCCCGGTTCGCGGTACGCTCGCTGGGGCGTCGAGGGCAACGCCGCCGCCTGCTGGACGCTCGCCGGGCCATAATTGCCGGAGCGGGAGCCGCGGGCGAGGTGATCGTCAAGGAGTTGCTGAGCCACCCCCAGCTAGGGCTCAATCCGATCGGCTTCGTGGACGACGATGCCTCGAAGCACGGTCATAGGATGTGCGATCTCCCCGTTTTGGGCCCCCTGTCCGCAATCCCGGACATTGTGTCGCAGCTTGACATAGATGAGATCATCATCGCGATGCCCAGAGCTCCGGGACGAATTGTCCGCCGGGTGGTCAAGGCGGCCCTTGAGGCTGGCGCCAAGACCCGCACCATACCCGGCATGTACGACATTCTTTCCGGCCGGGTGACCGTCGCCTCGCTTCGAGAAGTCGAGATCCAGGACCTCCTCCGGCGCGATCCCATCCAGACTGATCTCGAACAGGTCCGCTCCCTGGCGACTGGGGAGACCGTCCTGGTCACCGGGGCGGGCGGATCAATCGGCAGTGAGCTGTGCCGGCAACTGGCCAGGCTGGAGCCAGCCCAGATTCTGCTCCTGGGACATGGCGAGAACTCCATCTTCGATATCGAGCTGGAGCTGGCGGAGCGGCATCCCAACGTCAGCTATATCCCGCTGATCGCCGATGTGCGGGATCGGGAACGCATGCGGCTCATCATGGAGCGGTATCAGCCATACGCAGTCTTTCATGCCGCGGCCCACAAGCACGTGCCGTTGATGGAGGGCAATCTGGCTGAGGCCATCAGCAACAACGTGCTCGGTACCAAGAACGTGGCGGAGCTGAGCGCCGAGCTCGGGGTGGAGCACCTGGTGCTGATCTCGACCGACAAGGCGGTGCGCCCCACCAATGTGATGGGCGCGACCAAGCGGGTCGCCGAGCTGATCGTGCAGGACATCGCCGAGACTCATCGACGCAACTTTGTGGCGGTGCGGTTCGGGAATGTCCTGGGCAGTCGCGGCAGCGTGGTACCGACCTTTCTCCGGCAGATCCAGGCTGGCGGACCGGTCACCGTGACCCATCCGGAGATGCGCCGCTATTTCATGACGATCCCCGAAGCCGTACAGCTCGTGCTCCAGGCCGGGGCAATCGGAAAGGGCGGGGAAGTGTTCGTATTGAACATGGGGGAGCCGGTGAAGATCCTGGATCTGGCCACCGACCTGATAAGGCTGTCAGGGCTGGAGGTCGGCACCGACATCGAGATCCGGTTTAGCGGAGCGCGTCCCGGCGAAAAGCTGTACGAGGAGTTGTTCTTCAGCTCGGAGAACGCCTACCAGACCGATCACCCCAAGGTGCTCCGGGCCAAGAACGGCTCGCTGCCGCCCGGATTGTCCTCCGTGGTCGATGCCGTAATCCTTGGTGCCCGGTGTGGCCTGCCCGACAAAGATCTGCGAACTCTCCTGTTCAAACTCGTGCCGGACTATTCCCTCGGGTCGGCGGCAAGTCCCGTCCGGGAGGTCGCGAAAGTAGCCCGCATCTAACCTTCCTGGCTTAGCCGCTCCGTAGTGTTACCTCTTGGCGACCAGGATAAGCGTCACCAAGGTTCCGAGCACTGAGGCCACCGTTCCCAAGACCGCCACGGTATTGCTCGGCTGCTCCTGAACCACCTTGACGGGCACGAAGACCACGCCACCCGGGCGGGGCTTGGGAATCCCGTCGGCCAGGATGATCCTCCGCTTCACTCCTTCTCGCTTGCCATCGGGCTGGGTGACGTAGGGCCGCTTCTGATCCCCATTCTGGGCATAGCCACCAGCCGCGTTGATATACCAGTCGAGCGACTTCCCCGGCGTGTAGGTAACCGGCCCAGGTGAGTTCACCGCACCCTCCACCATCACGATCGGATTGAACTCGGGGATGTTGACCGAGTCTCCTCCAACCAGGATGATGTTGTCGCGGAAGTCGGGCTCCTTGAGCACGCGAGGGAGATCGACCCCGACGCGTTCGACGAACCCGCGAGGCAGACTGTCCTTGTGGGCCTGACTATCAGCGACCATGGGTGGCTGGCGGCTGTCCGTCGCGCCCAAGGTGGTGGAGTACGCCCGATAGAACTGGATCCCACCGGCGTATGCAACCGGAGTCAGGCCGCCCGCCCGCTGGATCAATACGCTCAACCGCTCGGTCCTGCTCTGCAGGGCGTAGCGGCCGGGGAACTTGACCTGGCCAGTGAGGTACACGAGTCGCTGCTGATCCCACCCGGGCTGACGGCTGATCATCACGTTGTCGTAGGGCGCCAATGGGACTTCGGGAGCTCCCGACGCCGCGGCAGCTGCTCCCGGAGGGCCCATATATGCCCCATCCGTCCCGCGTCCAAAGAGGTAGGTCGAATCCAGCGGAGCCTTGATCGTGGTCGCGAGGGCGTTGGGATCACTTCGGTTGGCGATACGCGCAATCTCGGCTTCCTTGAGGTAGGCATCTTCAGTGAGCCCACCCGCCAGCAGGACTGCGTCTCGAACCGTCATCCCCTCCCGGTAGAGCACCCGGCCAGGTTTGCGCACGGCTCCGACCACAGAGATGTACAGCTCCGGGCGAAAGCTGGTTCGAGAGAAAACCCGAATCTCGTCTTGGTCCCGCAGCAGGATGTCGTCCTTGACCTTGCCGGTAGTATCGGCGAACGCGGATCGCAGCTGCACCATTGAGGAATCCTCGGCCAGTCGGGATACGAGGATACGTTCGAGATAGACGTCCGGCCGGACTCCACCAGCCAATCGGATCGCGTCGCTCAGATGCATCCCGGGCGTAAACCCGACTGTTCCCTCGACCCAGACATTTCCTTTCACGGTTATATAGCTGCGCACCCGTTGGGTCAGCCCAAACACGGTGACCGAGTCACCCGCTGCCATAGGGAGCGCCGGCAGGGCGGTCCCATCGAACTGGTCGGGTCCCACATCGATCACCACGCGGGCCTGTCCATCACTGCTCCGTTGACCCGCGGGGAGCACCCGGTGGATCTGTACTCGGGCACGCGTCGCGGTGGGATCGAACCCGCCGGCGAATTGGATGACGTCGCCCAAGGTCTCTTCTGGCCGCAGCTCGTAAATGGCCGGTCGGTTTACTTTGCCGGCGACCTTCACGAACCCGGAGTGCACCGGGACGAACACCACGTCCCCGGACGAGAGCCGGATGTCCGAACTGTTGTTTCCCCGGAGCAGGTAGTCGTAGACGTCGAGGGTGTCGATCAACTTTCCGCCCCGACGGATCTGCACCAGCCGGAAGCTGCCGTTCTCGGTAGGCCCTCCCGCGGCGTACAGTGCCGAGAGCACGGTGCCCGCGGCGGAGATCTGGAAGGAACCCGGCCGCACTACGTCACCGATCACAAAGACCTGGATGTTGCGCAGCCGGGCGAGTGAGATCTGGAATTGGGTGGTGGCGCGCGGGCCGCGGCGGACGCCGGAGTACACCCGGCTCAGCCGGGTATAGAGTTGGTCCCGCAGTTCGCTGAGCGTGAGATTCCCCACGTACACCTGTCCCACCTGGGGAATGATGATGAACCCTTCGCGGGTAACCTCGAGGGTATACGACTGCTCCACGTCGCCGGTAAGAATCAGCACGAGCACGTCACCCGAGCCCAGCCGGTAATTCTCGTCCACCGGTCCCGCCAGGGTGGGCTGAAACCGGGTGGAGGTCCGGCGGAAGGTCTCAAGTCCGAACAGCTTCAGCCGCGACGGACCGAAGAGGCGAAGTGAGTCGGCGAGCGAGTCGGCTCGCAGCGAGTCGGCCCGGCGTTCCTTCAGGGAGTCGAGCAGCTGGCGCATCGAGTCCGACTGCACCCGCAAAGAATCGCGAACTTGCAGGGAGTCGAGCTGCTGGTCGCTGAGGAGGCCTAGGGCCCGGACGGCCTCGAAGGTGCGTGGCCCCGGACGTATCTGGCGAGTGGTATCCGCGCCGGAGAGAAAATCGTCGAGCAGATTTTCCGGATAGCCGGCGGCCCGAAGGCGGGCCCGGATCTGATCAGGCGTCATACCGGAGCTGCCTATCTGTCGCCGCAGCTCTTCGACCACGCTCGGGTTTTGAAGCAGCCCGCGAGCGGAATCTGGACTGGGAAGTTGCTGGCCCGGCTGGATCTGAGTCGGAATCTGGGCCGCGACGCTTGAGAGTCTGGCGGAGAGGACAAGCGCCAACAACCCGGCGACCCTTAGGCGCCGGCAAATGCGTGATCCGAAGCTAGCCATGTGCTGCGAAGATGGTTCCTAAGTAGGGTGAAGTCAAGCGGTTGCGTTAGTCAGCTCGCGCCAGAACTGAACCGTCTTCTGGGCAATCGCAGCGTCAGTGAATTCGTCCATCACCCGCCTCCGTCCAGCGGAACCGAGGCGCAGGTGCTCGGCCGGCGAATCGTGGAGTCGCTGCAGGGCCTCGGTGAGCGCGGGCACGTCTTCTTCCGGGACGACGATCCCGGCGTCTCCCACAGTCCCGGGGAGGGCGCCCGAGGCACTGGCGACGACTGCTATCCCGTGAGCCATGGCGTCCAATGCCGCTCGGGGGGTTACCTCCACCCAGCGAGGAGCGGTCCGAGAAGGAAGTACGACGCAGTCCAGCTGGGGCCAGATCTCATCCACGGCGGGACGGGGCAGGGCGCCGAGCCAGGTGACCCGCCCGGCGATGCCCAGACGCTCGGCCAAAGCCTCGAGCTCCTCCTGGGCTGGTCCGGTTCCCACCACCAGAATGGTCCACCGACCCTCCAATTTGACACATGCTCGAAAGAGGAGATCAAGTCCTTTCTCCGGGATGAGTCGCGCCAGAAACCCGATGCACAGACCCGGGTGCGAGTTGCGCGGGGCAGCCAGGGGAAGCGCAACGCCCAGCTGGGAAACGACCCGGTGCTTGAGCTCCGGATGCTTCCGTAGCACCAGCCGTGCCGCGAGCTCGTTTACCCCGATTACGCCGGCGGCGCCGTTCAGCACCCGTGAGCCCCTGAGACGGGTAGCCCAGGGATGATTTCCGGGAAGGCTCTCGTTGGTGAGCACCACGTAAGGGACACCTTGGCGGCGGGCGAGCCGAGCGACACTCGCGGCCCCGCGGGTCCACGGCTCCTCTTCGATCTGCACAATGTCCGGCTTGAAGTCTCCCAGGAGGCGACGCAGCGCCCGCGCATTCCACCGGGGATTGCTGCCCCCGCGGGTACTGCCGCCGATTGGAACCGGGACGATCCGCACCCCACCATCGTCCCCGAAGCTGGTCTGCTGTTCTCGCTGTAGCCCGCTCGGAACCCAACGGTCCGGCGTGGCCGCGGTTACTGCCGTTCCCAGGCCGGCCAGGGCCTTGAGCTTGCCCCGGTTGGCGGGGTCAGCGTAGGCGCGGGAGAAAATGACGGCGCGCACCTTCAAGCGACCCAGATCGAGGAGAACACCATCAGCTGCTGAGGAGGGCTTCGACCGTGTCGGCCACACGCGACGCCGCATCCCCGTGGCCGTACAAGCCTCGGTCCCACCCTCCGCCCTGAGGCCAGCGTTGCAGTTGCGCCCGCACCGCCGGGCCGAGCTCGTTATTCGCGCGAGCCGGATCGACGGTGGTATTGGCCCCGAGCTCGACCGTCTCGAGCCACTCCGTCTCCCGCCGCAGCGTGACGCAGGGGACACCCAACCAGTAGGCCTCCCGCTGCAGCCCGCCGGAGTCGGTGACCACGGCGGCGGCCCCTCGAGTGAGCGCCAGGCTTTCCAGATAGCCCACTGGTGGCAGGATATTCAACCGGCCGCCAAACTGTGCCCTGGGAGCATGGGCATCGAGGACGGCACGGGTGCGCGGGTGAAGCGCGAGAATAACGGTCTGGTCCAAGGCCGCGAGGGCGTTGAGCACATCACACAGCACCGCGGGTCGATCGGTCAATTCGGCCCGATGCAGGGTAGCGAAGCAATAAGACTTCCCGGCGAGCGCGCCGACGACTTCCTCTGGGCGAGGGAGGGTGCCAGTGTGGGCGCACAACACGTCGTAGGCCACGTCACCGGTCTGATGGATTACTCCGTCGCATCGCTCGGCCTCCACGCGCGCCGTGGCGCGGGCCGAGGGGGTGCAGAGCACCGATGCGAAAGAATCCACCACCCGACGGTTGATCTCCTCGGCCATGAGCGGGTCTTTGGAACGGAGACCCGCCTCCACGTGCACCACGGGGATGCGCAGCTTGCCGGCCGCGAGGGCACAGCCGAGAGTGGAATTGGTGTCTCCGATGACCACAACGGCGCTGGGGCGGTGCTCCTTGAACACCACCTCCGATCCCACCAGAATGGCGCCGGTCTGCTCTCCGTGGCTGGCCGACCCGACCTCCAGGGCGATATCCGGGAGGTGGACACCCAGCTGCTCGTAGAGGAGCGCGTTGAGCTCGTAGTCGTAGTGCTGCCCGGTGTCGACCGCCAGCACCGGCCCCACCCGGGCAAGCTCCCGGCGCAACACGCTCGCTTTGATGACCTGCGGGCGAGTCCCATAACAGAGTGCGATATCGGTTCGCGGCATACCATCCCGTGCGGAATTCGGCGGTGGTGTATGGGGACGCCTAAATCTGGCTGCCCGTGGAGCCTCCTCCAAGGCCCGATGCTGGTTGACATCGATCCTCGATCAGGACGAAACTTGGCGGGACTCGTATGCGCATCCTTCACCTCGCGAAGTATTACTGGCCGCGATCCGGCGGCATGGAACGGGTGGTCCAGGGTCTCGCCGAGGGCGCGGCCAATCTGGGGCATCAGGTGGAGGTCGTGGCCGTAGAAACCATCGGCCGCGCCGGCAATCCGGCTCGGCAGCGTTCGGCGGTCACCCGCGCGTTTTCGTTGGCGGCTCTGGGCAGCCAGGAGATCGCGCCAGGCTACATCGCGGCGGCCTGGAAGCGCGCCGACGTGATCCACGTGCACCACCCCCATCCTTTGGCGGACCTGGCCTGCCTTCTCCGGGCCGGCAATACCCCGGTCGTGGTCACCCAACATGCCGATTCCCGGCGCGCCATCTATCGTCTGACCACGCGACTGGTGCTCCGCCGTGCCGCCGCCGTGGTGGTGCCCAGCCGGGCGCACCTCGCGCTCTCCACCGAGCTGGAGGGCTACGAAAGCAAGGTAGAGGTGATTCCCTTCGGGATCGATCGCACTCGCTGGGAGATGGTGCCACCGGCGCCGCCCGGGGCCGCGCCGCGGGCCATCTTCATCGGCCGGCTGGTCGCCTACAAAGGACTGGATATCCTGCTACGCGCGCTGGAGCGGGTACCTGAGCTCCGGCTGGACGTGGTGGGTTCGGGTCCCGAGGGGCCCCGGCTCCGCACCCTGGCGCAGGCGCTCGCGATCGCCGATCGGGTGCGGTGGTACGGGGAATACCCCGATGAGGATCTTCCCCGTCGGATGGCCGATGCAGACTTCCTGGTGCTCCCCTCGGTCACGGTGGAGGAGATGTTCGGTTTGGTGGTGCTGGAGGCCATGGCGGCGGGGCGACCAGTGATTACCACCGCGCTGCCGAGCGCGGTGCGGGAGGTCAACGTGCCCGATGTGACCGGTCTCGAGGTGCCGCTGCGGGACGTCGAGGCATTAGCCGAGGCGCTGGAGTCGCTGAGTTATGATCCCGGCCGCCGGCGGGAAATGGGTGAGGCAGGCCGCAAGCGCGTGGCCGAGCTGTTCAGTCAGGAGACCATGGCAGCACGGCACATCGAGTTGTATGAGAGAGTTAGAAGCAGTGAGAAGTGAGAAGTGAGCAGTAAGAAGTGAGAAGTGAGGAGTACTGCTCACTTCTTACTGCTCACTGCTTTTCAGTCCCCCAAAGATCACTTCATCCATCTCCCGGATGATCTCCTCGGCCGACTGCGGGCGATCCGCCGGCCGCTTTTCCAGACACCGCATGACTAGCGAGGCAAGTGGGGCCGGCAACTCGGGCCGGCGATGCACGATCGGTTCGGGCAGCTCCAGAAGGTGAGCCGTAAGGAGCCCCTTGGGCGAGTCGGCGGCAAAGGTAGGCGCTCCGGTGAGCATCTCGTACGCGATCAGACCGAATGCGTACAGATCAGCGCGATGGTCCATGCCTGGGTCAGCCAGAGCCTGCTCCGGTGCCATGTACGCTGGCGTCCCGATCACGAGTCCTTCCGCAGTCAGCTTTCCAGTCTCACCCTCTCGGGCCGAGCTGACCGCTTTGCCGATGCCGAAGTCGGCTACCAGGGCGCGATCCCGAGTGAGGAGGACGTTCTCCGGTTTGAGGTCCCGGTGAACCACTCCCTGCCCGTGGGCGGTTGCGAGGGCGCCGGCAATATCGTGCAGCAACCGGGCGGCCGTCCGAAGGGGGAGCGCCCCTTCACGGGCGATCCGAGCGCGAAGGGATTCGCCGTCCACGAAGGGCATGCTGTAGTAGAGCAACGCACCGGCTTCGCGGGTACCCGGCGCTGAACCAGCGGAGAGCAGCGGGACGATATGGGGATCCTGAAGCCGAGCGGTGAGGCGGATCTCCCGAATGAACCGCTCCACGTTGACTCCGGCGGCCAGGTCGGGCGGCAGCAGCTTGAGCACGACCTGCCGTCCCAGCGCGGTCTCTTGCCCCAGAAAGACCCGACTCATGCCGCCGCCGGCCAGCTCCCGCTCGACCGTATAGGTGGGAGCCAGCGACTGCCTCAGCTGCTCCAGCAGCGCTTCGGCTTCGGCCGCCGATTCGCCATCGTCGGGGACTTCCCCCCCGCGCTCTTCCAACAGGTCCGCGGCAGCTTGCGCGGCGGGCACCTCCATGAATTTCCCCGACCCCGCCCGCTCACAGGCACGCAGCAAGTCGGTCACGTCCTGCTGCAGGCCGGCATCGCCGGCGCAAGCCCGGGCGAGAAAATCTCTCCGCTCGCTCTCGGGCAGCTCCAACGCCTGATCGAGTAAGCGATCGACCTCTCGCCACCGCTCGGCGGCGGGGCGCGTCATCTGCCCGCCTTACCCATAGAGCTCGCGGTAGAGCCATCCCTTGGCCTTCACCCAATCGCGCCGCACCGTCCGGACACTCACCGCCAGGGCCACTGCGGTCTCTTCCTCCGTCAACCCGCCGAAATAACGGCATTCAACCACCCGAGCCATGCGCTCGTCGAAGCCGGCGAGCCGGGTCAACGCCTCGTCCAGCGCAACCAATACCTCCGCGCGCTCCTCCGCAGGCAGGCTCAGCTCCTCCAACGGTATCGGGCGGCGTTCACCACCGCGCTTGACCGCTCGCCGGGCCCGAGCCGAATCGACCAGAATTCGACGCATCGCCTGGGCCGCGACGGCGTAGAAGTGCTCTCGGTCGGCCAAGGCGACGCGGGTTCCGTCTACCAACTTGAGATAGGCCTCGTGTACCAGGGCGGTTGTGTTGAGGGTCCGACCGACTCCCTCTCTCCTCACCTGCCGATGGGCGATTCTGCGGAGCTCGTCGTACACCAGTGGGAACAACCGGTCTATCGCGCCGCTGTCTCCGGCGCGCAGAGCCTCCAAAAGGTCGGTGACGTCGGATGGGGCCTTCATACGTCCGATCACGGCCGGATTCCGGTCCCTCCTTCGCCAGGTAAAGGTGAGCGGGCGCCCCTGTCGGGGCGTCGGGATTGTCACTTCGCAGCCAGGAGAAGTCAATAAGGTGACAGGTGAGAGGTGACAGGTGAGAGGTGACAGGTGAGAGGTAACAGGTGATTGGAAACCTGTTACGTCTTACGTCTCACCTGTCACCTCAACAGGAGACTACTCGGAGGCAGTCTGCCCGCCGCGCGGCAACAGGGCTGGGAAGCCATGTCGGCGCCGGACCAGCATCCACAGCACTGGAGCGATCACCAGGACCGCCGCCAGGATGATGGCGGTGTGGTTGTTGGAGAAATTGAGGAGCTTGAGCGCCGAGGCCAGAAGTACGAAGGCCAGTGCCCGGCGCACCAAGCCGCCTGGCGCGCGCGCCGACAGATGAGCGCCCAGCCAGACACCGGGTATACAGCCCAGCAGCATCGAGGCGGTCAGGTCCATGTGAAAGTCACCGAAGATGATGTGCCCCACCGCCGCTGAAGCGACCAGCGGGACCGCCTGGACCAGGTCCGTGCCGACGAGCTCGCTGGCCTTGAGACTGGGATAGAGGGCCATCAATGCGATGATGATCAACGAACCCGAGCCGACCGAAGTCATCCCGACGATGATACCGCCCACCAGCCCGAGGACCACGGTAGCAGGCACCCGGAGAGTCACCGACGGGCGGCCCTGCGGGAGCGGCGCCGCGCGTCCGTCCCGTCGGCGGGCGTGTTCCAGGAGGCGGAGGTAGGCCCGTACGATCAGACCTGCCGCAGCAACCAGCAGGGCAATGCCGAGCGCTGTTCGGATGACGTCCTGCACCTGCTGGCCTCGACCGAGGGCTCGGGCGATGATGACACCGCTGAAGGCGCCCGGAATCGAACCGAGGCACAGCCACTTGACCAGACCGAGGTGCACGGTGCCGCGGCGCAGGTGGACCAGCGACCCGACCGGCTTCATGATGGCGCTGGCCACGAGGTCGGACGACACGGCGGCCAGAGGTGGGATGTTGAAGAACAGCACCAGGACAGGAGTCATCAGCGCGCCGCCCCCCATGCCGGTGAGGCCGACGACGATGCCGATCCCGAAACTCGCGATGGCGAGCAGTGGGTCGATGCTCATGAGTGGGGGAAAACTACTACTGTCTGGTGAGATGGATCTGGCGCCAGAGCTGGACCAGAAAGTTCTCCATGGTAGGCTCGCGAAGCATGTGGCCCGCGAAGAGGACCAGGCCGACGATCAGCACCACCGTCAGGAGGGAGCGCACCCAGGATCAGTGGGGGTAGGTGTCCAGGCTCGGAGGGGGTTCGCTGCCGCCGACCCCCGAGCCTCCACCGGATTGGTCGCCCGAGCCCGGGTTCGGGGGCGTTGAGGGTTCGCCGCCGCCGCTGGACCCGCTGGCCCCGCTGGATCCCGTAGACCCCCCTTCATTGGGGCTCGAGCCTCCACCGGAGGAACCGCCGGAGCCGCCCGAGCCGGGGCCGCTGGCCACGGAGCAGTTACCGCTGGCGCAGTCACCCGAGTGGAGCTCCGAGTTCGCCTTGCCAAAGAGGGATTGCAGGTGCGACCCCATCCCAATCAGGACGCCGGCCAGCACGGCCAGGAACAAGCCGAGCAGAAGCGCATACTCTGCCAGCGCGGCGCCGCGCCGGTTGGCGGCGAGGCCACGCAGAGCACCCGGAGCCGAGCGAGATGCAGGAACTTCCAGCGACATCGGCACGATGGTCGAGGGCTCGCAAGAGGTGAGTTCTAGGCAACTTATGATAACATTCCGGGGCGTGCGTCCGCCAGTCGTTGCACGTCACATGCCGTGGGGCCCGGCGGGGCTTGTCCATCTTGTTGTTGCCGATGAAGTTTCGCGGCAGTCGGGCCCTTAGCTCAGGTGGTTAGAGCAGCGGACTCATAATCCGTCGGTCCCTGGTTCGAATCCAGGAGGGCCCATTGGTTGATCGCCAATCGTCGTAATCCCCCGGTCAGTCCCCAAAATCCGGCATCCCGCACCAGTTGAGGAAGGCCACCAGCTCCTCGGAGTCCTGGGGCGTGGGCATCATGATCTCGGTCTTTCCCCGCTTTACCAGGGGAACAAAGCGAAGCCCGTTGCGTCCCGGCTTCCGCAGTGGCCGCTGGCCGATCTGCCAGGGTCCTTCTTGGAGATGCTCGGCCCGAGCTCCGGCGGCGAAGGCTTCCCGAATCAGGCTCCGGAGCAGGGTCCAGTCGCGGCGGGTGTGACCCTTGGGCCTCCGCTGGTGAGCGAGCAGGAAGACCAGCTCGACCTTGGCACGATAGCAGAGCATGTCCGAGGCTTGCTGACTGATCATGGCGCTCTCTTTTCTGAGTCGTCCCTGGCGACGTCGCCCAACAACCCGATCGCATCCCGCAGCTGCTGGTCCGAGAGGTACGGCGCTGGACCGAGCCGGAGCACTTCCCCTCGCGCATCGGTCGAGACGCCGCGGGTGTGAAGCCGCTGGGTGAGCGTGGTTGCGATCGGCGATCGGAGCGCCAGGAACCCGCCGATTTCGCTCAGCGGGACGTCACGATCGCGGCTCACCACCGCGGGATCGAGGTCGAGCGCATCGAACGCCGCCGCGAGCAGCCCGATCTGATGCTGGCTGACCTCGCGCAAGAGCTCCGCAGTAAGCCCGTGCTCCCGAAAAAATTCGAACACCGCCGCTGCCCGGTAATTGCTCGTGGGATCGTAGGTCGCTCCCGCAAACCTGTCGCCCCCTTCGCCATAGGCTACGCGCCCTGGCAGCTGCCGCTCCGCCAGTACGGTGAACTCGCTGAACCATCCAGTCACGACCGGCCTGAGCTGGTCCCCGTCGGGCGGGAGTCGAAGGAAACAGTTCCCCTCACCGATCTGGCAGTACTTGTATCCGCCCCCGACGACAAACGCATCTCCCAGTCCCTCGTCGGTCACCGAGAACGGCACCACATTCAAAGCGTGGTAGGCATCCACCAGCAGCCTGGCGCCGTGGCGCCGGCAGCTCGCCCCCACGTCAGCCAGACCACGGGCGATCCGGCCGGTATCGAAGAAGACTGCGGACACCAGAACCAACGCGGTGCGGTCGTCCACGGCGGCGGCCAGCCGGGCCGCGAGAGACTCGAGGGGCGCCTCGGCCACCCGAACTACCGCAATGCCTTCCTCCTCCAGACGATTGAGCTGTCGCCGAGTGCTGTAAAACTCACCCGAGGTGGTCACTAGCCGAGGACGAGCCCGAAGTGGTAGAGCTGACAGCAGGCGCACCACCAGCTCGTGGACACTCGGGGCGAGCGCGATACCCCCTCCCGCATCGCCCAACAAACGGGTGAATCCCGCGCGGACCCGGTCGGCCTGGGCGAAGGCATGTTCCCACTTCTCGTCCACATAGAGGGCCGCGTCCAACCAAGCGAGCGACTGGGCATCGAAGCCCACGTCGGGCCAAGCCTGGTGGGAGTGCCCAGTGAGTAGCAGGCGCTCCGCCACCCGGAATCGGGCGTAGTGTGGCGCGAGCTGATTGGGTGACGCATAGAGCGAAGCGGAATCCATGAGGCTCGCGAAGGTTCCTCGGGTGCCTACAGCTCGGTTCGAATGGTCCAGAGATCAGGAAAGAGCGGCTGATTGAGCGTGGTCATCAGGTACTCCGCCCCCGCGCTCCCCCCTGTTCCCGATTTGGTGCCGATGGTCCGCTGCACCATCTTGACGTGGCGATAACGCCATTCCATGAAGCCTTCGTCCAGATCCACCAGTCGCTCGCACAGCTCGCCCAGCGTGGGATGAGTCCGGTAGACCTCGACCAGGACCGGCCGAAGCGCGGCGGAGGGCTCCACCCGGCGGGTGACATCCCGTTCCAGATCGCCTCGGGGCACCGGGACACCGTTGGCGGTCAGATGGCGAAGGAAGGCATCCCACAGCGTGTCGCTGGCCAGGCGCCGCTCCAGCCGCAGACGCGCCTCGCTCCCCACAGGGTAGCGATCCAGCGCCTTCGGATCCTTCCGCCCCAGGACGAACTCCAGCTCACGAAACTGATGCGAGTGGAAGCCACTGCCGGACTCCAGCCGGTCCCGAAAGGAGAGGAACTCGAGCGGGGTCATGGTCTCGAGGATGTCGATCTGGGCGACCATCACCTTGAGGATCGTCAGGATCCGCTTCAGGGTGTGGCGCGCCCGGGCACCATCGTTTCGAGAGAGAAGGCCCTCGAGGTAGTCGAGCTCATGCAGGATCTCCTTGAACCAGAGCTCGTAGACCTGATGGATCACAATGAACAGCATCTCGTCGTGCTCGGGCCCCTTCGACAGAGGCTGCTGCAGTGCGAGGAGCTGATTGATTTTCAAGTATTCGGCATACGTCGGCATTAGGATGGCCTCGGTTGCCGGTCAATGTAATCGTTCGAGCTCTTCAGCGGCCCGTTCGATCGCCCCGGCCTCCTCTTCCAGCATCCGGCCCAGAGTCGCCGCCTGTTCCTCGGCTTCGGCCCAGCGCTTCACCTCGATCGCCTCTCTCACACCCGGAAGAGTTTTGGCAGCGTAGCCGGTGTACCAGCCTGGAGCGCTCAGGAGGTTCTTGTACCACGGACGCCGGGGAAGACCTGCCTCGGGCGCTAACGCGCGCTCGGTAAGCAGGAGGGAGGCATTCACTCGAGCGACCTCGTCCGACCGAAGGGCTTTCCCGCCATCCTTCATGGCATTGGTGAGTGCCTTTTCGTACTGGTCGGC
>Ga0070696_100000786_pt1 | contig 20403 bp, 13 predicted proteins | sample KBSK1253metaG_FD_65474 | JGI IMG/M metagenome (GOLD analysis project Ga0070696, IMG submission 65474) | Corn, switchgrass and miscanthus rhizosphere microbial communities from Kellogg Biological Station, Michigan, USA - KBS K1-25-3 metaG | ecosystem: Host-associated > Plants > Roots >... | reverse complement strand
GCTCAGCCGCGCGGCGCTCATCGACACGCGCTGCGGCGGGGGCTTGGGCGCGTCGAATACCGCCAACGTGCTCGCCGACGCCGGCCGCTGCCCCCAGTCATGTCCTGGAAAAAGGCTTGCCGTGTGGCCGTCCTCGCCGAGCCCGAGCAGCACCAGATCGAATTCGCCTACGGAGTGCAGGATCGTCGCATACCTCTCCGCGCCTTCGCTCGGCCCCAGCTCGGCGGCAATCGGATGTTGCTGGGCCCCCGGGATGGGTACGTGATCGAGCCAGGCCTCTGCGGCCATCCGCGAGTTGCGTCCCGGATCGCCGGCAGGCAGGCAACGCTCGTCGCCAAAATAGATGTGCCAGGCCGACCAATCGCTTGCGCTGACACGGAGCCTTTGATAGGTTCCGCGCGGCGTGTTTCCGCCAGCGAGGACGACGTGGAATTGCCGCCGCGCGCGAAGCGCGCGATCGGCCGCCGCCAGGACGCTTACCGCCGCGGCCCGGTGCAACGCAGCCGGGTCGGATGCCGCATGCCAACGGCACTGCTGCTTGCCGGCGCCGTCCGTACGCAGCGAGACCTTCATAGCCAAGCTCCGGTGAAACCGGCCCGCTTCAATCCAGTAACGATGTACGGACACTTTCGCAGCAAATGCCAGACCAGGCCTGTCCGATAATTTTCGATCATCGGATTGATCGGTCCTTGGTTGATCCCGTAGTGCCACGGCGATATCCAGCCATAGGGATTGTGGGACTTGTGGGGATACGTCGGATTGAATGTCGCCTTGAAGCCATAGGGGTTGCCCGCTTTCAAATCGACCTCGTGGACAAGATATTCGATTGCAGGCAACACGATCTCGGGCGCGAACGGCAACGACGTTACCACTGCCCATGGCGCAATGGTGCCGTCGTCGGGACCGTACGGTACGCCGCGTCCCACATAATCGAAGAATTGGCGCTCGATTCCCTGCAATTTGATGGTATTGGGGCCGGGGCCGTCGCTCGCAGTGATCCCCCAACAATCTCGACTATAGCCCGCGAACTTGAGTGGATTGGCGATCGCGTACTGTTGCTGCACATAAGTCGCGCGACGGCTGTTCTCGAAGTAATCGATACCTTTGCCGCGCATGAACGCGTCCTGGATCCCGCGAAAATCGATCCAGATGTGCGAAATCTGATGGGTGAACAGCGGCCCGGCGTACAGATACTCGTAGCCGTAGCTTTCCTTCCACTCGTAGGTCGAGCACCATCCGGCATAGCTTTCGGTTGGCAGCGGATGCGTCGGCGAGCCGAGGCCGAGCACGTACAACAGCAGGGCTTCGTCATAGCCTTCCCACCGCCACGGCAGGAATCCGCTCTCGGACTTCCAGCCGTGCGTGACCGTGGCGCCCCCGTTTTGCGCCCATTGCCAGTCGGCGCGGCGATAGAGCGCGTCGGCGAGGTGCCGGATTTCCCGTTCGTCGGGAGTGGTCGCGTCGAAGTAGGCGCCCGCGGTCAGCGCGCCGGCCAGCAGAATGGCGCTGTCGACCGTCGATAGCTCACAACGCCACGCCCGCTGGCCGGTCCGCATGTCGAGAAAATGATAGTAGAAGCCCCGGTAGCCAGTGGCGTCCGCTTCGGTGCCTTGCCGGCTGTTCCAGAAGAAGCGCAGCGTGGTGAGAACTCTTGCAATCGCCGCATCGCGCGTGATGAATCCGCGCTCGATCGCGACGGGATACGCGGTCAGCGCGAGCCCGGTGGCGGCAATGCTGGAGGGCCAGTCGGGCGCGGTCTTGTCGATCACCAGTCCGTTGGCGGGATTGGTCTCGTGCACGAAGTAGCGAAAGGTGTCGCTCTGAAGCCTTTCCAGTTCCGTATCAATGGCGGGCTTATCGCTGCTCATCGTCTCGACCGATTGTTGCCTTCTGCAACGCTCGATTCAGCGCGCGGTATGGATTTCGTAATGCCGGCGGGGTCGAGCATTCACTTCTTCGCGCGCTCCGGTTTGGGCGCCGCGCTCGCCAGGGCGCCGGCGACCATCGCTTGCGCCTCGTCGACGATGCGGTTCAAGTGGGCCTCGCCGCGAAAGCTCTCGGCATAAATCTTGTAGATGTCTTCGGTCCCCGAGGGACGCGCCGCGAACCACCCGCTGGCGGCGACGACCTTCAGGCCGCCGATGGGCGCGTCGTTGCCGGGGGCCCGATCGAGGACGCGCTGGATTTTCTCGCCGGCCAGTTCCGTGTGCCGGAACTGCGCCGGCGAAAGGCGCGTCAGCCGCTGCTTTTGCCTTGGGCTAGCCTCTGCCTGCACCCGGCGCTCGACGGGTTCGCCGAGCTCCCGCGCGATCTCGCGGTAGCCCTCGCACGGGTCCCGACCGGTGCTCACCGTGATTTCCGCCGCCAGCAGCGCTGGCACGATGCCATCCTTGTCCGTCGTCCACACCCTGCCATTGCGCCGCAAAAAGCAGGCGCCGGCGCTCTCTTCGCCGGCGAAGCCAAGCGAACTCGCCAGCAGACCATCGACGAACCACTTGAATCCCACCGGCACTTCGTAGAGGGTGCGGCCAAGCCTTGCGCTCACGCGATCGATCATCGCGCTGCTGACGACGGTCTTGCCGATGGCCGACCGCGCGGGCCAGCGCCGGCGATGGCGGAAGAGGTAATCGATGGCCACCGCCAGGTAGTGATTGGGAGGCAGCAAGCCGGCGCTTCGGGTCACGATTCCGTGCCGGTCGTGGTCGGTGTCGCAGGCAAAGGCAATGTCGAAGCGATCCTTCAATTCGATCAATGACTGCATCGCGTACGACGACGACGGGTCCATTCGGATGCGACCATCCCAGTCGACGGTCATGAAGCGGAACGTCGGATCGACCTCCCGGTTGACGATGCTCAAGTTCAGGCGGTAGTGCTCGGCGATTGCCGGCCAGTAGTGCACGCCGGCTCCGCCCAGCGGATCGACCCCCATGTGGATGCCGCCACCGCGAACAACGTCCATGTCGATGACCGCGCCGAGGTCGCCGACATACGCGCGCAGGAAATCGTGGCGATGCGTCGTTGCCGCGCGCAGAGCCCGTGCCAGCGACGTGCGCTTCACGCCCTTGAGCTTGCGCTCGAGAAACCTGTTGGCGAGCGCTTCGATCGCCCCGGTCACGTCCTCGCCCGCCGGTCCACCGTCGGGCGGGTTGTACTTGAAACCGCCGTTATCGGGCGGGTTGTGCGATGGCGTGATCACGATGCCGTCGGCCAGTCCCGTGCTCCGTCCCCGGTTATAGCGCAGTATCGCGTGCGAAACCGCGGGGGTCGGCGTGTATTCGTCGTTTCGCGCGATCATGACCTCCACGGCATTCGCCGCGAGGACTTCCAGCGCGCTGGCGAACGCAGGGGCCGAGAGCGCATGGGTATCGATGCCGAGAAACAGCGGGCCGTCGATGCCCCGTCGCCTGCGGTAGCGACAGATGGCTTGACTGATCGCGAGCACGTGCCACTCGTTGAACGAGCGCTCGAACGACGAGCCACGATGTCCGGAGGTACCGAACGCGACCCGTTGGAGAGCCAGCGACGGATCCGGCGCATCGGTGTAGTACCGCGAGACCAGCTTCGGTACGTCGACCAGGATCGCGGGCGGCGCGGGCTTCCCCGCCAGGGGGCTGACCTTCATCGTCGCGTCCCTCGCTGCTTGCTTTCGCCGGCGGACAAGTCAGGCCGGCCCTGTTGCATCGACCCGTGCTCGCGTACGCCCGCCGGGGACGCCGCCGGTCCGCTCGAAGACGGCAATCCATTCGCGATAGCGTTCGGCGATCCGCGCGGCGGCTTCTTCTCGCGTGGCATCGCCTGCCTCGTAGTCGGCCACCGCATCCCAGAAGGTCGTGCGTCCGACGGCGAAGCCGATGAATCCGGTCACCGAAGCGGCCGTCTCGAGCCAGGTCACGACCTTCTGTTCGTCGGCGCCGCGCCCAAGGACGATGCAGCCGACTTCATTGCGGTCGCCGCGCCGCGCGATCTCTACCATGCGCTCGCAATCCTCGCGGCGAGCGAGTCCTTCGATCTTCCAGACATCGGGCTCGATGCCGGCTTCTTGCAGAGCCGACAACGCTTGCATCATCAATCGCGGCCGAACCTGCAAGTCGTAGGCCTCCTTGTCTTGCCGCACGCCCGCCATCTGTGCCTCGGTCGCCGGCACCAGCAACTCGAACATGAACCGTGGACCCGAGACCCGGCAGTAGTCGGACAGTTCTCTGAGCCGCGCCGTCTGCCGCCGATTGACAGCCGCGTCGCCTTCGGGGTTGTAGCGCACGAGCACCTTGGCGAAGGTCGGATTGAACGCTTCGATGTGCTCCGCGAATGCCGTGCCGTACTCGAACTCGAACTCGTCCGATCCGCTCTGCTCGGTCGACAGCGCAGTGCAGTACCGATCATTGATCGCATCGCGCAGAATGTCGGCGCCGAATTCCTCGTCGACCAGGATGCCGGCGCATGCGGGCGCCACACCGTGGGCGAGCGCTTGCTTGAACCCCGCATAGATGAGCCGCTTGCTATCGGCGACGCGGTCATGCTGGGACGGCGTGAGCGGCGGCTTGAATCCGAACATCCCGCTCACGTACGAATGGCGATGGTCGAACGGCAGAAGGTAAAGCGGTTTGTCGTAGCCGAGGTTCATGACGGGCCTCTTTGGTACTGGCGGTAACGGCGGATCAGCGCGTTGGTCGAACTGTCGTGCTGGAGATTCGGCGCCTGCGCGCTTTCGAGATCGGGGAGCGTCCGCTTGGCCAGCACTTTGCCCAGCTCGACGCCCCACTGGTCGAACGAATCGATGTTCCAGATCGTCCCCTGGGTGAAAACGCTGTGCTCGTAGAGCGCCACCAGAACCCCGAGCGTTTCCGGCGTCAGGCGCTCGGCCAGGATGGTGTTGCTCGGACGATTGCCCTCGCAGCTCTGGTGCGGCGCGAGCCACGGTGGGCTCCCCTCCGCCTCGACCTCGTCCTCGGTCTTGCCGAAAGCCAGCGCCTCGGTCTGCGCGAACAGGTTGGCCATCAGCAAGTCGTGTTGCTGGCCGAGCGGATTCAAGGTCCGGCAGAAGCCGATAAAATCGCAGGGCACCAGCTTGGTCCCCTGGTGGAGGAGCTGGTAGAACGAGTGCTGGCCATTGGTGCCGCGCTCACCCCAGTAGACCGGCGCCGTCTGATAATCGAGCCGCGCGCCATCCGTCGCGACGTGCTTGCCGTTGCTCTCCATGGTCAATTGCTGCAGGTACGCGGGGAAGCGTTCGAGATATTGATCGTACGGGAGCACCGCGACCGTCTGGGCGCCGAAAAAATTGTTGTACCAGACGGTCAGCAGACCCATGAGCACCGGCAAGTTTCGATCGAACGGCGCGGTGCGGAAGTGCTGGTCCATCGCATGAAAGCCGGACAGCATGGCGCGGAAATTGTCCGTCCCGATGGCGATCATGGTGGAAAGTCCGATCGCCGAATCCATCGAATAGCGGCCCCCGACCCAGTCCCAAAAGCCGAACATGGCGCCGGCGTCGATGCCGAATTTCGCGACCTCGGGCGCGTTGGCCGACACGGCGACGAAATGGCGCCTGATCGCGCGCTCGTCGCCGAGCTTCTCCAGGCTCCACGCGCGGGCCGCATGGGCGTTGGTAAGGGTCCCGAGGGTAGTGAACGTCTTCGAGGCGATGATGAACAGCGTCTGTTCCGGGTCGAGCTCGCGCGTGGCCTCGACAAAATCCGTGCCGTCGACGTTGGAGACGAAGCGAAAGTCCAGGTCCCGCCGGCTGTAATGACGCAGCGCGTGATAAGCCATGACCGGACCCAGATCCGAGCCGCCGAGCCCGATGTTGACGATGTTGCGGATGCGCTTGCCGGTATAGCCGCGCCATTGGCCGTTGCGGACCTGGTCGGAAAAGGCAGCCATCCGATCGAGCACCGCGTGCACTTCGGAAACGACGTCGACGCCGTCGACGACGATCCGTTCGCCCTTCGGCGCCCTCAAGGCGACGTGAAGAACGGCGCGTTTTTCCGTGACGTTGATCCTGTCGCCCGCGAACATGGCCGCGATGCGCGCCTTCAGGCCGCACGCCTCGGCGAGATCCACCAGCAGCCGGATCGTCTCGTCGCTGATTCGGTTCTTCGAGTAGTCGAGATAAATCCCGGCGCCTTCGGCGGCGAAGCGTTCGCCGCGCCGCGGGTCGTCGGCAAAGAGCTGCCGCAGATGCCGGTGCTGCAATGCTCGCCAATGCACCGCCAGCGCTTTCCACGCCGGGCGATCGGTCAGCGCTTGGGCCTGCGGCTTCGGAGCGGCGCTCATCGTCGGCTCCGTTACACTCGAGCGACCTTCTCGAGCGCCTCGCTCTTGTCCGCGATACAGTCCAGCAACTCGTTCCAGGATTTATCGAACGCCTGCGCGCCTTCGCGCTGGAGCTTCGCCGCCAGCGCCGCATCGTCGACCCCCACGGCCGCGAATTCTGCAATCACCTGTTCGGCATCGCCGCCATCGCTTGGCAGCACGCCGCTCACCCGCCCATGGTCGGCGAAGGCGAGCAGCGTCTTGTCGGGGATGGTGTTGATGGTGTCGGGAGCCGCCAGCGCCTCGACGTAGAGCGTGTCCGACGCGTCGGCATCCTTGGTGCCGGTGCTGGCCCAGAGCAGGCGTTGCGGATGGGCGCCGGCCGCGGCGAGTTTGCGCCAGGCCGGCGAAGCAAGCAGCTCGCGATATGCCTTGTAGGTGCGCTGGGCGATCGCGATGCCGAGACGATTGCGCAGGCCGGGCGCTACCTTGTCCTTGACGGCGACGTCCCAGCGGCTGACGAAGAGCGAGGCCACCGACGCGACCTTCGGGTCGCGGCCGGCGGCGAGGCGCCGCCCGATCCCGCGCATGTACGCTTGCGCAGCGGCCAGATATTGCTCGCGCGAAAACAGCAGCGTGACGTTTATCGGAATACCGGCGAAGATCGACTGCTCGATGGCCGGAAGCCCGGCCGGAGTTCCCGGAATCTTGATCAACAGGTTGGGCCGTTTGCCTTGCGCGTGAAGTTCCGCTGCCCGCTTGATGCTGCCGGCGGTGTCGTTCGCCAGCAGCGGCGAGACTTCCAGCGACACCCAGCCGTCCATCCCGCCCGTCGCGTCATGGACCGGACGGAAAAGATCGGCGGCCCGAGTGAGATCCTCCAAAGCCAGCTCGATAAACAGCGCTTCCCCGGACTTGCCCTCCCGCCTTTTCCGGCGGATGGCTTCGTCGTAGGTGTCGGCGTTCCTGATGGCGTGATCGAAGATCGTGGGATTCGACGTTAGCCCCGTGATGGCGAGGTCGCCGATGTAGCGGCCAAGCGTCCCGCGAGCGAGCAAATCGCGGGTGATATTGTCGAGCCAGAGGCTCTGGCCGAGATCGTGCAGCGCTTGTGTGGGTTTCATCAGTCATCTCCTGGAATTCCGGGCATCTTTCATTCAGCGCAATTGGCGACTCGGTAACGAAAGCAACGCCGCCAGATCGTAGTGAACCAGCTCGCCGATACGCTCGATGGTGAGCGCCGCCGGCGGATAGGCGGCGATGTTCTTGGCATCGAAGGCGTAATGACCCTGGCGCGGGAACACCGTCGTCAGCCGGCCGCCCCAGGCCTGTTTCATAGCCGCCAGGATGCGCAGCTTGTCGTCGACCACGACGTAATGCCGCGCCGGATAAGCCTGTGCGACAGCGTCCAGCATCTTTTCCTTATGGATGTAGATCAGCACCCGGCCGGCGACCGCGTCCCACAGCCCGGAGCGTTGGATCTTGCGCGGCTGGAAGACCACATCGCCATCCGACAGAATCACCGGCAAGCCCAGACGGGAGAGATGCGCGATCGCGTCGAGCGCGCCGGCATAGAGCCGGTCCGCGAAGGGATAGTCGACCAGAAAGGAGGACATGAGCAGCAGCCGCGGATCGTTCATGTCGCCGAGGCGATAGCGCTGCAGGGCGCCGAGGTAGTCCGCGTAGCCGAGCTCGGCGCGCAGCGCCTCAAAGATCGCCCAGTAGCGATCGCTGCTCGCGGCGCCGAACTCGCGCTCGAGGTGGCTCCTGAGATCGTCCTGGACGCGATCGTTGTCGAGTAGCGTGTTGTCGCAGTCCAGGAGGAACACGACCCGGTCGCGCGATGTCACGGCGCGGCCTCGGTCGACGCCGGGTTGTGCCAGCCGCCTTCGCCAGCAATGATGCGCCCGGCGGCCGCCGGTCCCCAGGTATCCGGTTCGTATTCGGCGACCGGCGCCGCGTCGCCAAGGATCGGATCGACCACGCGCCAGGCTTCCTCGACGCACTCGGCGCCGGTGAACAGCGACGCGTCGCCGTGGAGCGCGTCACCCAGCAAACGTTCATACGGCATCATTTCGTCGCCGGGATGACGATGCAGGACCAGCTCGGCGTCTTCGCCCACCATCGCTTCGCCGGGCACCTTGACCCGCACACCCAGCGAGATAAGGACCTCGGGGCTCAATCGGAAACGAAAATAGTTCTCGCCGACCCGGCCTTGATCGAAGACGGCGTGGGGCGGCTGCTTCATTTCGACCGTGACTTCGGTCGCCGTGACCGGGAGCCGCTTGCCGGCCCGGATATCGAAGGGGACGCCCGCCCAGCGCCAGGTGTCGATATGAAGCCGCAGCGCGGCGAAGGTCTCGACCTGCGAGTCGGGCTTCACGCCCTTCTCATCGCGATAGCCGCGGAATTGGCCGCGCACCACTTCGGCCGCTGCAACGGGCCGCATCGCCTTGAAGACCCGCAACTTCTCCTGGCGCAGGCGGTCCGGCCCGCGCCCCACCGGCGCCTCCATCGCCAGCAACGCGGTGATCTGCAGCAGGTGATTCTGCACCACGTCGCGAATCGCGCCCACTTCGTCATAGAAGCGGCCTCGCCCCTGCACGCCGAAGTTCTCGGCCATGGTGATCTGCACGCGGGCGACATGGTGCCGGTTCCAGATCGGGTCGAGAAAGCTATTGGAAAAGCGGAAGTAGAGCAGATTCTCGACCGGTTCCTTGCCGAGGTAATGGTCGATGCGAAACACGGCCGACTCGGCAAAGACCTGCGCCAGCGTCTGGTTGAGGGACTGCGCGGAGGCGAGATCGCGCCCGAAGGGTTTTTCGACGACCACGCGGGCGCTCCTGGCGCAACCCGCCTTCGCCAGACCCTCGACGACGGTGGCGAACATGCTCGGCGGGATGGCCAGATAGTGCAACGGCCGCGCGGCCTCGCCCAAGGTCTGGCGCAGGCGTCGATACGTCGCGTCGTCAGCGTAATCGCCATCGATGTATCGGAGTCGCGCCGAGAGCTTCGCGAACGCGTCGTCGTCCACGCCGCCGTGGTGTTGCAGGCTGTCGCGCGCACGACCTTTAAGCTGGTCGAGATTCCAACTCGACTTTGCCACGCCGATGATCGGCAGGTCGAGGCGGCCATGCCGGATCATCGCCTGCAGCGCCGGGAAAATCTGCTTGTAGGCCAGATCGCCGGTCGCCCCAAAAAAGACCAGCGCATCCGAAGCAGGCTCCGCCATCTTCAGGCCTTCGCTTGCTTGGCGGGCTTTTCAACGTGGCCGCCGAACTCATGCCGCATGGCCGACAATATTTTGTTGGCGAAATCCGCGTCTTTGCGCGAGCTGAAGCGTTCATACAGCGCGGCGCTCAGAATCGGGGCGGGCACGGCTTCGTCGATCGCAGCCGCAATCGTCCATCGCCCTTCACCGGAATCAGAGACGCGGCCGCTATAGTTCGCAAGACCCGGATCGGCGGCGAGCGCGCTGGCGGTGAGATCGAGCAGCCACGAGCCGATCACGCTGCCCCGGCGCCACACCTCGGCGATGTCAGGCAGGTCGAACTCATACTGGTAGTACTGCGGGTCGCGCAGCGGCGCCGTCTCCGCATCGGAGGTGCCCGCGCGCTTGCCGGCCTCGGCATTGCGCAGGATGTTCAGTCCCTCGGCGTACGCGGCCATCAATCCGTATTCGATGCCGTTGTGGACCATCTTGACGAAGTGGCCGGCGCCGTGCGGCCCGCAATGCAGGAAGCCCTGCTCGGCGGTGCTGTCCCGCTTCGTGCGCCCGAGCGTGCGCGGCGCGGCGTCGCGACCCGGGGCGAGCGTCGTCAGGATCGGTGCCAGATGCTCGACGATCCTTCTTTCGCCGCCGATCATCAGGCAGTAGCCTCGCTCGAGCCCCGCCACGCCACCGCTGGTGCCGATGTCCACGTAGTGAATCTTTTGTGCCTTCAGCTCGGCAGCGCGCCGGATATCGTCGCGGTAGTAGGAGTTGCCGCCATCGATGACGATGTCGCCGGCCTCGAGCAACCGGGTTAGCTGCGCCAGCGCCTGATCGACTGCCGCCGCCGGCACCATCAGCCACACGGCGCGCGGCTTGGCCAAGCCCGCGACCAGAGCCTCGAGCGATGCCGTCCCGACGACGCCGTGCTGCGCCACCTCCGCGACGGCATTGGCGCTGGTGTCGTAGACCACGCATCCGTGGCCTCCCCGGGTCAGGCGACGGACCATATTGGATCCCATGCGTCCCAATCCGATCATGCCGAGCTGCATTTTCATCTCCTCGCTTGATCGCGTGCGCGACGGATGATCACTTCGACGACGTGGTCCAGGCGATCGTCCGCCAGCGCAATACCGTGGTCGACCTGGCGGACCCCATCCAGCGTCACTCGCACCGCGTCGTCCGCGGTGCTGATTTGCCGGACGCTGACGCGATAGAGCGTCTGCCGATACCGGTAGTCGAGCTTGAACGAGGTCCAGTCCGCCGGCAGGCAGGGTGCAAAGTGCAGCTTGTCCACATCGAGCCGCAAGCCCAGCAGCGATTCCACGATGAAGCGGTACATCCAGCCGGCCGAACCGGTGTACCAGGTCCAGCCGCCGCGGCCGGCGTGCGGCGGCAGCGCGTAGACGTCGGACGCGAGGACATAAGGCTCCGTCTTGTAGCGCTCGATCGTATCCGCCGATTTCGCGTGATTGATCGGATTGATCATGGTGAACAATTCCCACGCGCGGTCGGTGTTGCCGAGCGCCGCGAACGCCATCGCGGCCCACACCGCGGCATGGGTATACTGGCCGCCGTTCTCGCGCACACCGCGCAGGTATCCCTTGATGTAACCGGGATCGGGTTCGAATTTGTCGAACGGCGGAGCCAGCAACTGGACCAGGGCGTGTTCCCGGTCGACGAGCCGGCGGTCCACGGCGTCCATGGCGGCGCGCGCGCGCTGCGCTTCGCCGGCGCCCGACAGCACCGACCAGCTCTGCGCGATCGAATCGATCCGGCACTCGGCGTTTTGCGCTGAGCCCAGCGGCGAGCCGTCGTCGAAATAGGCGCGGCGATACCAGGCACCATCCCAGGCGCTCCGCTCGATGCTGTCGCGCAAGCGAGCCGCTTCGCTGCCGCAACGCTGCGCAAACGAGACGTCATCGCGCCGCCGCGCCAGCTCGCCGAATTGGGTCAGCACCGAGCAAAGGAAGAAGCCGAGCCAGACGCTCTCGCCCTTGCCGCCGGCGCCGACCAGGTTCATGCCGTCGTTCCAGTCGCCGGTGCCCATCAGTGGCAAGCCATGCGCGCCGAACGAGAGCCCGCGCTCGATGGCGCGCACACAATGCTGGTAGAGATCGGCCGCGTCCGGCGACTGCCTGGGCAGATCGTAGTACGAGTCCTCGCCCGCCGCGAGCGCGCGGCCCTCCAGGAAAGGGACGGTCTCATCGAGTACGCCGGTGTCGCCGGTGGCCAGCGCGTATCGGCACGTCGCGAATGGCAACCACAGGTAATCGTCCGAACAACGGGTGCGCACGCCGCGGCCGGACGGCGGATGCCACCAATGCTGGACATCGCCTTCGGCGAATTGGCGCGATGCGCAGCGCAACAGGTGCTCGCGCACCAGCTCCGGCTCAGCATGAATCAAGGCCATCGCGTCCTGAAGCTGATCGCGGAATCCGAACGCGCCGCTCGATTGGTAGAACGCGTTGCGTCCCCACATCCGGCAGGCCAGAATCTGGTACACCAGCCAGCCGTTGGCCAGGATGTCGAGGGCAGCGTCCGGCGTTTTGACCTGCACCGCGCCGAGCGTTTGCCGCCAGTAGCGCCGCACCGCTTCCAGCGCATCGTGCGCGGCGGCGGATCCTCGCCAGCGTCGAACCAGATCGCGGGCCTGCTCGACGCTGCGGCCGGCGCCGAGCAGGAAGACGATCTCACGCGTCTTGCCAGCGCCCAATGCGCACGGCAATTGGATGGCGGCGCACGGATCCAGCGCTGCGCCGATCGTGCCCGAAAGCCGCGAGCGCGCCATGGCGGCGGGATCGCGGAGCGTGCCGTTGCGCCCGAGAAACTCGGTCCGATCGCCACAGAAACTCCGCTCCCGATCATCGCCGCCTTCGAAAAACGCGACGCTGCCGCCGAAGTCGGCGCTATAGGGATTGCGCGCGAACAGCGCGCCGCTGTCGTCATCGAGCTGGGTGACTATGTGCATCATCGTCTTCTCTCGCTCGTCACCGAGCACCCATTCGAGGTAGCCGGTGACCGACAGGCGGCGCGCGCGACCCGAGCGATTGGACAGCCGCAAGACGGCAAACTTGACCGGCGCGTCGATCGCTACATAAGTGCACAGTTCGGAATCGATTCCCTCCTCGCTGTGCTCGAAGACGCTGTAACCGAAGCCGTGCCGCGCGACGTATGGACCTGCGCCGCCGCGCGGAAGCAGCGTGGGCGACCAGACGCGGCGGCTCTCCTCGTCGCGAAGGTAATACGCCTCGGTGTTGGCATCGCCGACCGGGTCGTTCGACCACGGCGTGAGACGGAACTCGTGCGCATTCTCGCTCCAGGTACTGGCGCTGCCGCTCTCCGAGACCAGCGTTCCGAACGATGGATTGGCCAGGACGTTTACCCAGGGTGCCGGCGTCATCCGTGAGCGTGACGACGTGATGACGTACTCGCGGCCGTCCGCAGCGAAACCGCCCTGACCGTTGCTGAAGATCAAGTCGCGCCGAGGCCACTCGACATCCTGCGGCGACCCGTAGACAGGTTTGCCCGCGCTCGCCAATGCCGGGATCGAGATCGCTGCGGTGCGCCGCCGCTCGAGCGCCTGCGCCAGCGAACCATCGTCTTCGCTGAGCACGACGCGCGCTGCGCTCTCGAGCAGGATGCGATCGGCATCGTCGATCTCGTCGGTGGTTCGCACGAATATGCCGCCCGCTTGATCGAGCCGTCCGGCGCCGTCGGCGGCGGCAATCAGCTTGCTGACCTGCTCGCGCCGCGGCGCCTCGCTGCCGCTGCGCGCTTCGACCAGAATTACCAGGTCCACCGCCAGCCCGTGCCAGCGCCAGTAAGCGTGGGCAGCGACGAGCTGACGCAGCAGTTCCGTCTTTGCCGGATCGGCAATCTGCAATAGAACGATCGGCAAATCGCCGGAGATCTTGTGGCCCCACAGGCCGGACTGGCCCAAGCGGTTCCGGCCGATAACGCCCGGGGCGGCGCGCAACGACGCGTTGGCGTAGATGACCGAGCTCGCGACGCTCGCAAAGCGCTCCGTGTCGGGCTCGGCGACACCGAGCTTGGTCAGGATCGCTCGGCCCTTGTCCGCTGCCGCATCGAAAGCGTGATGGACGTAGTTGCGCTCCTGGCATTTCGCGATCAGGGCCATGCACGTCGCGCGCGACTGGCCGACGCCGCTGATCAGATCGACGGTCGCGGTTTCACCCGCATCGAGCGTGATCCGGGTGCGGATCGCCGCCACCGGGTCGAGGACGGGACCCGCGCTTCCCGACAAGGCAGCGCTATCGCGCATCGCTTGCGGATCCGCCGCCGAGTGCCCGCGACCGATGAAGCGCAGGCGGTCCGTTTCATACGAGACATCGTCGCCCGCCGGCCGGTACGCGGCGAGCCGATGAAACATCCAAACCGTCGGCTCGTCGGGGGCACGCGGGCGGCGGGTGCTCAGAATCGCCTGATGCTCGCGGACCACCTCGGTCTCGACAAAGAGCTTGGCGAACGCCGGATGTGCCGCGTCCGTCGCCGGATGTGCGAGTACGATTTCCGCATAACTCGTAATATCGAGAGATCTGCGTATCGAGGCCCGATTGGCAACGTGGATTCGACGTAGCTCGACATCGTCTTCTGGTGCAACGACGACTTCGGTACGGGTCTCGATGTCGTGGACGCGACGGCGGAACGTCGCGCGCCCCGGCGAGAAAACCGCCTCGTCAGGCTCCGCGCGCACCAGCGTCGGCTGATAGGTCGTGGACCAGAACTCCCCGGTCACGACATCGCGGACGTAGCAAAAGAATCCCCAGCTATCGCAGGTCGCATCGTCGCGCCAGCGAGTCACCGCCAGCTCTTGCCAACGGCTGTAGCCGCCGCCAGCGTTCGTAATCACGACGTGGTATCTGCCGTTCGAAAGCAACTGCACTTCAGGTATGGGAGTGTTCGTGCCGAATGTGCGTGCCTGCGCCTCTCGGATATTGGCAATCATCGTTGTAGGTCTCGAGACGGCTGCGGATGCGAGTGCGAGAACGGGCCCCTCATCGCAATGAGCCGCTGTGGAGCTATGATTCTAGTGACTTCAGGGAGCCGTCAGCTGCCGGGAAACTCGGATAGCCGCTGTAGGGAATCGTTGATCTGTAAAAGCTACAATGGCCGCATCGGCACTCGCGGTTTTTGAAATTTGCTGGGCAGTCACTCACAGCGTTTAGGCGACCGCTCGCGTCCGGAAAACGTCAAGTTCCCGCGAAGTCCTGGTAGTCGGCGGTTACGACATTGAACCAAGCATGCGCCGCTCGGTCATTGGAAAATAAAGACCGGCCAAAGTTCTGCGCGATGCCCCGTACCTCCGCACTAGACGCTTCCTGCATCGATACTCTGCGCTTCCTGTCGGTCGATGCGGTGCAGAGGGCTGACAGCGGTCACCCGGGATTGCCCTTGGGCGCCGCGCCGATGGCGCATGTGTTGTGGAGCCGGTTTCTCAAACACAATCCAGCCAATCCGCGCTGGTTCGACCGTGATCGCTTCGTCCTCTCTGCGGGACACGGGTCGATGCTGCTATACAGCCTGCTCTACGTCACCGGCTACCCTCTATCGCTCGAAGAGATAAAGCGGTTTCGCCAATGGGGCAGCATGACGCCCGGACACCCCGAACGCGGCCTCACCCCTGGTGTGGAGGTGACCACCGGGCCGCTCGGACAAGGCTTCGGCAATGGCGTGGGCCTCGCGATAGCAGAGGCAGAGCTGGCCGCACGTTACAACCGCGCCGGCTTCGAGATCATCGATCATCTTACGTATGGGATCGTGAGCGACGGCGACCTGATGGAGGGCGTTGCGTCGGAAGCGGCATCGCTGGCCGGGCATTTGCAGCTCGGCAAACTGATCTATCTGTACGATGATAATTGCGTCACGCTTTCGGCGGGAACCGGTATCACCTTCACCGAGGACCGCGGGCGACGCTTCGAGGCTTACGGATGGCACGTGCAAAGGGTCGGCGACGGCAACGACCTGGCCGCGATCGACCAGGCGCTGCGCGCCGCCCAGGCGGAAACCGCGCGTCCCTCCCTGATCCTGGTGCGCACCCATCTCGGCTACGGCTCGCCGAACAAGCAGGACACCTTCGAAGCGCATGGTTCGCCATTAGGCGAAGAGGAAGTGTGCTTGACCAAGCGCAATCTCAGCTGGCCCGAAGAACCGGCGTTTCTCGTTCCCGACCGGGCGTTGGCGTACTTTCGACAGGCCCTCGAACGCGGCGCGCAGGCGGAAGCGGCCTGGAACGAAAGAATGTCCGCGTACGCGAAAGCGTTTCCCGATCTTGCGCGGGAGTTTGAGCAGCTCGTTAACGGCGGAATGCCGGCCGAGTGGGGCGCCGACATTCCGGTCTTTCCCGCCGACGCCAAAGGCATGGCGACCCGCGTCGCCTCCGGCAAGGTGATGAATGCCATCGCTTCGCGCGTGCCCGGCTTGATAGGCGGCTCGGCCGACCTCGATCCCTCGACTCACACCGCGCTGAAAGGACTGGGGGACTTCGAAGCACCCGGCATGAGCGCCCGCGATCGACAAGGCTCCGACGGCGGCGGCTGGAGTGCTTCCGGCCGCAATCTGCACTTCGGCGTCCGCGAGCACGCCATGGGCGCCATTATGAACGGCCTGGCGGCGCATGGCGGCATCGTGCCGTTCGGCGCGACATTTCTGATCTTTTCCGACTACATGCGGCCGCCGATGCGGCTCGCCGCGCTGGCGGGACTGCACGTCGTCTATGTGTTCACCCACGACAGTATTGCCTTGGGCGAGGACGGGCCCACGCATCAGCCGGTCGAGCAGCTCGCCGGCCTGCGCGCCATTCCGAACCTCATCGTCATCCGTCCCGCCGACGCCAACGAAACAGCCGTCGCCTGGCGCGTCGCGCTGGAAACGCGCGATCGACCGGTAGCGCTGATATTGACGCGGCAGAATGTGCCCACGCTCGACCGCACCCACTTTGCCGCCGCCGACGGGCTGCGGCGTGGCGCGTACGTGTTGGCCGACGCGCCGGATAGCAAGCCGGAACTGATCCTGGTCGCGACCGGTTCGGAGGTCGGCCTCGTTGTTGCCGCAGCGCAGAAACTGGCGGCGCAAGAGGTCCGCGCGCGCGTGATCTCGATGCCTAGCTGGGAGCTGTTCGACGCTCAGCCCAAGGAATATCGCGACGCGGTATTGCCACCCTCGATCGGCGCGCGCCTAGCGGTCGAAGCCGGCGCGCCGCTGGGTTGGCATCGCTACGTCGGAGACCACGGCACCGTGCTCGGCGTCGACCGTTTTGGCGCCTCGGCGCCGGGCGACGTCCTGTTGCGAGAATACGGCTTTACGGTCGAGAACATTTGCAGGCTGGCCCTCGAGACGCTGCGCAAGAGTTGAAAGAGCCCTGCCCATGAGAGGATTTCAAGAAAACCGACATCGCCTAGGCATCTGAAAGCCCCTGCGCTCGAGAACGCTGTTCGGCCGTCTACAGACGTCTCATCGGGCCGGGTACGCCGTTCGGGCGCCAAGAAGCAAGCGCCCTCATCCGCTTGCGCAATGATCGCAGCCTTGAGCCGAATCACTGTCGAAACGCGCGTGCTCTCCGTCGTGCGGGAGCAACTGCTTTCGCCCGTAGCAATTGTGCAGATGCAGGACCGCATTCGGGCTGCGCTGGCCGCGCGCTCGCGAGACAGCGCACGCGTCACCCCGACGCAGCATGCACGATATCTGACCTCGACCGGGAAATCGAGCGTCTGGTCGACGCGGTCGCGAGCACCGGAATGTCGGCGGCACTGCGCCAGCGCTTGCTCGATGCCGAAAGCGAACGCGAAACGCTCAGATCGAGCGCAGGCAACGAGGCCACAGTGAGGCAGGTACAAGCGACCTGATCGCCCGCTACAGACGCGCCGTAACCGATCTGCGCGGTTCGCTGAATCGGTACCCCCGGCGCTCGCGCGAAATCCTGCGTGAGCTGCTCGGCGAAATTCACCTGCAGCCAGAAGGCAAGGAGATTTATGCGGAATTAAAAACCCGCTCCGAGCGGATCTTCCTGTCGGAGCGGGTTGCTTGTAATGGTGGTTGCGGGGACAGGATTTGAACCTGTGACCTTCGGGTTATGAGCCCGACGAGCTGCCAGACTGCTCCACCCCGCGTCAGAAGGGTAATTCTACGCTTTTTTCGACTGCTGGGTCAACTCGTGCTGCGCTCAGGGCCCGGCAAAGCATGCTGCCCCACTCGAGAGACGACACGGAGCAAAACTGAAAGACCTCAGCTCAGATGTCTCCACAAGGTTGCCGTTGCCGTCGAACGTCGTCACTTGCCAGTGCCAGCCGGAAAGGTTCGAGTCGATGACGAACGTGCCGCACCCGAGGTCCTTGAGCCTGTGGTGGTGTAGATCCTCGTCGATTGCCGGCGGCGATGAACCGTGTTGAACAACCAGGTGATAATGACCGAAGTTCGGCACCGTCGTCGGGCTCCATCCAAACCTGATCTTGTACCCATAGCCGTACGTGGGATTGAGGGCACACCCGATCGTCGGGTCGTTCTGCGTGATCACGGCGTTTGCTGCGGGTTTCCTGAGCGTTACCGCCGCCGCGCTTCCGATCAGGATCGTCGAGACTAGTGCTGTGACTGCGACGGACAGGAACCTGCGTTTCTGCGTGACCATGGCCAGCACCTCGTGTGGATGTGGGAAGCCGCTAGCGCCAGGACGGACGGTTCGCGGCGGTCAGTATGGGCCCGCGAATCGCCCAAAAAACGCGGACAAGGGGCTTTATTACAGTCTTTCGGTCTCAGCGGTCCCCGGCCGCCACACCAGCAAGCGGCTTTCGATGCGCGTCACGATGAAGTCCAGTATCAGCGCGAACACCGTCAGCACCAGGATCCCCGCGAGCACGGTGTCGATGTCGAACACGCCCTCGGCCTGCTGGATCAGGTAGCCGACGCCGCGCGCCGAGCCCAGGTATTCGCCGACGACGGCGCCGACGAACGCGAGGCCGATCGACGTGTGCAGGCTGGAGAACACCCAGCTCGTCGCCGACGGCAGGTAGACGTGGCGCAGCAGCTGGCGCCCGGAGGCGCCGAGCATGCGCGCGTTGGCGAGCACGACCGGGCTTACTTCCTTGACACCCTGGTAGACGTTGAAGAAGACGATGAAGAAAACCAGCGTGACGCCGAACACGACTTTCGACGCGATGCCCAGGCCGAACCACACGGCGAAGATCGGCGCGAGAATCACGCGCGGCATCGCGTTCATGCCCTTGATATAGGGGTCGGCGAGCGTCGATGCCGTCGGCGAGAGCGCGAGCCACAATCCCGCGACCAGCCCGAGCAGCGTGCCGATCGCGAACGCGAGCAAGGTCTCGATCAGCGTGACGCCCAGATGCAGGTAGATGCTGCCGCTGGAAAACCATGTCCAGATGCGCTGAAAGACCTTGAGCGGCTGGCCGAAAAAAAACTTGGCGCGGGTCGGATCGTCGAACCAGAACGGCGGGATCAACCCCGGCTCGGTCATCGCGTACCAGAACAGGAACACCCCGCCCAGCAGCAGCGTGTGGTAGAGCACGAGCCTGGCGCGCCGCGTGTTGGTCGTCATCGGCGGCGCTTCACTGCGTCTTCCGGCTTTGCGCGTAGCCCTTCAGCACCTCGTCCTTCATCGCGTGCCAGATGTCGCCGTGGATCTCGACGAAGCGCGGCGTCATGCGGATTTCGTTGACGTCGCGCGGACGCGGCAGGTCGATGACGAACTCGCCGATCGGATGCGTCCCGGGCCCCGCCGACAGCACGATGACCCGATCGGACAGCGCGATCGCCTCCTCGAGATCGTGCGTGATGAACAGCACCGACTTGCGATCGGCCGACCAGAGCTCGAGCAGCTCGTTCTCCATCAGCTGTCGGGTCTGCACGTCGAGCGCGGAGAACGGCTCGTCCATCAGCATGATCTTGGGGTCGAGGATCAGCATCTGCGCCAGTGCCACGCGCTTGCGCATTCCGCCCGAAAGCTGATGTGGAAAGCGGCGCTCGAAGCCCGTCAGGCCGACACGGGCGAGCCACGCATGGCCGCGCATTTCGGCGTCGCCCGGTGCGACACCGGCGAATTCCAGCCCGGCCAGAACATTGTCCAGGGCACTGCGCCATGGCATCAGCGAATCGGCCTGGAACATGTAACCCGCGGCGCGATTAATGCCCGTCAGCGGCGAGCCCTTGACGCGAACCCTGCCGGACGACGGCGCGAGCAATCCGGCGGCGACATTGAGCAGCGTCGATTTGCCGCAGCCGGTCGGACCGACGACCGAGACGAATTCGCCCTCGCCGACGGTGATCGTAGTGTCGCGCACCGCCGTGTAGCGATCGCCTGCCCGCTCGCGCGACGCGAACGTGCAGGTGATCTGTTCGAGCGCGAGCGCCGGCTCCCTCCCGGCGCCCGTGGCGGAGTGCATTCGGCTATTTCTTGTACTTGGCCAGCGCCCTTTCGACGTACTGGTTGTCGTAGGTCTGCGCGAGGTTGATCGACGCAGGCTTGACGTCGGGATTGAACGCGGCGAGCACCTTCAGCGTGTTTTCGGCGCCCTGCTTGTTGAACCGCCCGTCGGTCGAAAACGCATCCTTGACCTTGTTGTAGCTCGCCAGGTACCCGGCCTTGTCGCCCAGCAGGTATTCGGGCGGCACCGTCGCGACGACCTGGTCGGGTGTCGCCTTGTCGAGCCATAGCAGCGCGCGCACCATCGCGTTCGTCAGCGCCTGCACGGTGTTCGGATTCTTCTTGATGAAGTCGATCGGCGCGTACAGCGCCGCCGCCGGCATGTCGGGACTGCCGAACACCGCGGCGGTCCCCTTGGCGGTGCGCGTGTCGGCGATCAGGACGATATCACCCTTGGATTCGAGCATCGTGATCACCGGATCGACGTTCGAGATCGCGTCGATGTTGCCCGACTCGACCGCGGCGATCGCGCCCGATGCGGTGC
>Ga0070696_100000782_pt1 | contig 20460 bp, 18 predicted proteins | sample KBSK1253metaG_FD_65474 | JGI IMG/M metagenome (GOLD analysis project Ga0070696, IMG submission 65474) | Corn, switchgrass and miscanthus rhizosphere microbial communities from Kellogg Biological Station, Michigan, USA - KBS K1-25-3 metaG | ecosystem: Host-associated > Plants > Roots >... | reverse complement strand
TCTCGCTGGCGAGCGCCGAGGAGATTACCGGCGTCGTCACGCCGCTGGAGACCGGCTTCTGCTACGTCGGCCTGGCCGCGGACGTCCGCGCCGGCCGAACGAAGCGCCTGTCTGGCGCGGCGGTCCTGTTCGCGTTCGGAGCTAGTTTTGTCGCGGCCCTCGCGGTCGTCATGGGGGCCATCGCCGTGGTTCCTGGAGTCGTGTTCTTCCCGACGGCGGCGCTGGTGGCACGGCGCCATCGCGTCGAGAACGAGCGCGTGCAGGTCGCGATGGAGCAGGTGCTCGACCGCCTGGAGCGCGGCGAGATCCGCGCCGAGCACGCCCTGCCATCACCGCATCCACTGGAGCGCATCGCAGAGCAGGTGCGCAAAGCCTTCGGAGCACCATGAGCGAGATCAAAAAAGTCGGCGTGTTGGGGTGCGGTCTGATGGGGAGCGGGATCGCGCAGGTCGCGGCGGCCGCCGGCTACGAAACCGTCGTGCGCGACGTCTCACAGGAGTTCTTGGACCGGGGCCGCGCGGGGATCGAGAAGTCGCTCGCCAAGTTCGTGGAGAAGGGCAAGCTCGACGCCGCGGCGCGCGATGCCACCCTCAAGCGACTGACCTTCACCACCACCGTCGCCGACCTGAAGGGCGTCGACGTCGTGATCGAGGCGATCACGGAGGACCTCGCCCTCAAGAACGCCTTGTTCAACGAGCTGGACGGCCTCTGCGGGCCGGCGACGATCTTCGCGTCGAACACCTCGAGCCTCACGATTGCCGAGATGGCGGCCGCCACCAAGCGCGCCGACCGGTTCGTAGGACTGCACTTCTTCAATCCGGTGCCGCTGATGCAGCTGGTCGAAGTCGTGCGGACCGTCACGACGTCCGACGAGACGTTCAAACGGGCCTTCGCGTTCGCGAAGTCGCTCGGCAAGGAAGCCGTCGCGGCGAAGGACAACTCGGGCTTCATCGTGAACCTGCTGCTCGTGCCCTATTTGCTCGACGCGATTCGGGCCGTCGAGCGCGGCGTCGGCAGCGTGCCCGACGTCGACAAGGCGATGCAACTCGGCTGCGGCTACCCGATGGGCCCGCTGACCCTGCTCGACTTCGTCGGGCTCGACACGACGTATCACATCGCCGAAATCATGTTTAAGGAGTACCGCGAGCAGCGCTACGCGCCCCCGCCGCTCTTGAAGCGGATGGTGCTCGCAGGGATGTACGGAAAGAAGTCGGGGAAGGGGTTCTACGATTACTCGGCAAACCCACCGACCGTGACCGGTCTCGGGTTGTGAGCCCCACGCACCACTCACCACTCACCACGCACTGAGGTTTTCATGCTTGGTTACGACGCACCCCGCTGGCACGCGCTCCTCAACGACTTCCCAGCGGCCTTGCTCGCCGTCGCGGTCTTCTTCGACCTCGCCGCGGTGGTCGGGAAGCGCGAATCCCTCAAATGGGCGGCGATCTGGACGCTGTGGGCGGGGGTGATCGGCGGATGGGCCGCGGTTGTCGCCGGTGAGCTCGCCAAAGGCGCGATCGACCATGGCGAAGCGATCCACGACATCATGGTGCAGCATGAGCGCCGGGCGCTGGTGACGATGGGGATCTTCACCGCCGTCCTCGTTTGGAAGCTGTACCGCCGCTCGGCCCTGCCGCCCGTGGAAGAGTGGGTGGCCCGCGTCCTGAGCATCATCGGCGTCGTGGGGCTCTGCTATGTTGGCGCCGCCGGCGGCCAGCTCGCCTTCGAACACGCCGCGGGAGTCCCGACGAAGACGCTCGAAGCGGAAATCGAGAACCGCGAGGCGGGGCACCACCACGAGCCGGGCGAGGCCGACGAGCACGACCACGGGACGCCGCCGGACACTGGAGCCAAGCCGGCTCACGTCGATCCCCCCGGGACTCCACCGCACCGGCACTAATGAGACGGAACGAGGGAACGATGGACCGATGGAATGGTGAGGCTGCGCGCTGGGCAGTCCGTTCCATCGTTCCATCATTCCATCTTTGTCTCGTCTTCCTCGCGGCGTGCACACCGACGACCACACGGCCGGCGTTCGCACCTGTCCCCGAGTCGCTGCACGCGATCATCAACGCGCCGCCGGACCAGGTGACCAACGAGGCGAAGGCGTGGCTTGCCGCACATGGACCCACCGTTCAACACGCGAATACGAGGGACGCGTTTCTCGAAACCGGCTGGTATGACGCGACTGACTCGAGCGCCGCGCCGGTGCGCGTGAAGATCAGGCTCTGGGCCGACCCCGACGTTTCCGGGAAGTCGCGCGTGACGGTGGAAGCGGTGTTTCGGCCGATGGAGGATCCTTCGCGCACGCCGCGTGACTTGGAGCTCGCGGCGCCCAAGGAGTCGGCAGGTCAGCGATTGGCAGAGCGGCTCTTGACGGCCCTTGGCGACAAGCTGGGGCGCACGACATACTGATCCCCCATGTTCCGTAGACTTTGTGCCTTCTTCGTCGCCGCGTCGCTGGCCGCGTGTTCCTCTGAGCCGTCCGGGTCGAACCCGCCTCCTCCACCCCCCCCTCCGCCACCCCCGCCCCCACCATGGGAGCTCGTGTGGCAGGACGAGTTCGACGGTCCGTCACTCGACACCACGAAGTGGGTAGCCGAGATCGGAGGGGGCGGCTGGGGCAACGCGGAACTCGAGACCTACACCGCCCCGCCCGCGAACGCGCATATCGATAACGGCATCCTCGTCATCGAGGCCCGGCACGATTCCACCACGTACACGTCCACCCGCTTGAAGACGCAGGGGAAGGCGTCGTGGACCTACGCGCGCGTCGAGGCGCGCATCCAGATTCCGCGTGGGCAAGGCATCTGGCCGGCCTTTTGGATGTTGGGGGACAACATCACCAGCGTTGGGTGGCCGGGGTGCGGTGAGATCGACATCATGGAGAACATCGGTCGCGAGCCCGCGCGCGTGCATGGCACGGTGCACGGCCCCGGGTACTCCGGGGCCAACGGCGTCGGGCACGAGTACGATCTCGCCTCCGGCGCCTTCGCCGACAGTTTTCACGTCTACGCCATCGAGTGGGAAGCGGGGTCGATCAAGTGGTACGTGGATGGCGTGCGCTACCTGACGGTCACGGCGGCGATCCTACCCGGCACGTGGGTGTTCAACCACCAGTTCTTCATCCTGCTCAATGTGGCGATCGGTGGGTACTGGCCTGGCAATCCGGACGGAACGACGACCTTCCCGCAGATGATGCGCGTAGACTATGTGCGAGTGTACCAGCGCTGACGGGCTACTTCACCAACCCTTGCACCCACGTTTCCATTTGACTGAGGTCGATCGTGGCATCGCGGCAGGGCCCGTTGGGCAGCTGCATCGTGAGGCCCAGGACCGGTAGTTTCCCCGCGACATCCCGTAGACCCGTCATCATGTCACGTTCGCACGCGACGGCTACCACCGCCCGGGGACGGCGCTCGCGGATCACGCGCCGCGCCAGCTGACCCCGCGTCGCGACGAACACCGGCACCTCGTAGCGCCCCGCGATCTCCAGCACGCCGTCGAGCGCCTGCTTGGAGAGGCAGCGCGGGATGAGGACGAGCAGCTCGCCCTTCCCTACCTTCCGACTCCGCCGCACGAACAGCGTGTTGTAGATGTCGATTGCGGCATGCTCTACCCAGTCGCGGCGCCCGAAGAGACGGGCCACGAGCGACGTGTAGTTCATCACCTGGAGGAAGGGCCCCCGCTCGAGCAGGCGTTCGGGGAGCAGGTTCCTGCCGCTATAGAAGGAGCCGGCGGCGAGGCTCAGCCACGCCCATTTGATCACCACGGCGGCGCCAAGCACGATCCAGAGCGCCCGGGGCACGCTGGGCGAGAGCGCGGCGAGGCGAGGCCCGACGAGATATAGAAGAAGGGCGACGACTCCGGAGGCGAGCGCAATGGTCAGGGCCGCATAGCGGAAGAACAGGCCCGGCGGCGCCGAGAAGTCGCCCCCTCCAGGCAGCGGCTTGCCGTTCCACTCGTCCCACTCGTGGCCCAGTCGCCGGTCCACCTCGATGTGAATGAGCTGGGCGCGGCTCGGAGGCGTAGCGGTAGGAGCCGGTGCGACGGTGGCCATAGACGAAGGAAGCTACCCCGGTAAACTTCCCGACACCAGACATGCCGAGCCTCCTCACCGACACGCGCACCCGCGCCGCCTATGCCGAAGGGGCAGGCATCTACCGCATCGTGCCCAGCGCGGTTGCGATTCCCCGAGACATCGACGAGCTGGCGGCGCTGCTACGCTGGGCAGGCCAGACCCGCACGTCTCTCATCCCGCGTGGCGCCGGCAGCGGGATGCCCGGGGGAAACGTGGGCGCGGGCGTGATCGTGGATCTGAGCCGCGGGTTCACCGACCTCAGCATCGACCCCAAGCGCCGGATCGCTCGTGCCGGTGCGTCGGTTACTTGGGCCCAGGTCACGGAGGCCGCGCGGGTGCACGGGCTCCGCCTCCCGCCGGATCCATCGTCCGGCGCTTTCGCGACGTCGGGCGGCATGGTCGCGACCAACGCCGCGGGCCCGCGCTCGGTGAGATACGGCAGCGTGAGGAGGTGGGTGGAGGCGGTGGAGGTTGTGGACGCAAACGGGGAAACGCGCACCGTGCGTCGCGAGGGCGGCAGCCGATACCTAGTACCCGATACCCGATACCTCCAACCCTTCCCAAAAACTCGGAAGAGCAGCAGCGGCTATGCGCTCGACCGCGTCGCGGAATCGGGCGACGAGCTGGACCTGCTGATCGGATCCGAAGGCACGCTCGCGCTGGTGACGGCCGTCCACTGGCGTCTCGATCCGATCCCCCCCGATCAGGCCGGCGTGGCGTTGGGCTTCGATGACCTCGGCGTCCTGGCAGAGGCCGTGCCGTTTCTCCTCTCACTCAACCCATCCGCGGTGGAGCTGCTCGACGCCTCTCTGCTACGTCTCATTCCAGACGCCCCGCTTCACGCCGTCTTGTTGTTGGTCGAGTTCGAGCGTGAGACCGCCGCCGCGGCGCGGGGGGTTGTCGGAGACGCCGTGCGCGGCCTGAAGCATCACGTAGCCCACGTCGAGACCGCGGTCGACCGTGCCGGTCTCGAGAAACTGTGGGAGGTGCGGCGGCTTGCCTCGCCGGCGCTGGCCCGGCTTCCTGCCTCGCAGCGATCTCTTCAGGTGATCGAAGACGGCTGCGTCCCCCTGGAACAGCTGGGCGAGTACGTCGTGGGGCTCCGCGCCGCAGCCGAGCGGCACCGCGTACCGGTCGCGATCTTCGGGCACGCGGGCGACGGCCACGTCCACGTCAACGCGCTGCCCGATGTCACGCAACCCGGCTGGACGAGGTCTTTGACGCATCTGTTCAACGACGTGGTGGACGTCTTGATTCGTCTTGGCGGCGTCCCCGCGGGTGAGCACGGCGTCGGCCGGTTGCGCGCCGGCGTCTTGCAGCGCTTCTACGGACCCGCTGGGATGGAGGCGTTCCGCGACGTGAAGCGCGCCTACGACCCGCTCTCCATTCTGAATCCTGGTGTTATTATTCCCGCGGCTGATTGGGCGCCGCTCGCCGCCTTGAAAGTGGGCGAGCACGCCACCGCGATTCCCGATGACATCGCCGCGCGCTTGCGCGAGACCGAACGCAACGCCGCCTGGGCCACGCCGAAGCTCGAGCTGGCTCGGTAGCACCGATACCCGATACCCGGTAGCCAATACCCATGGAAGTTTTCCGCGAACCCAGAGTCACGCTCCTCGCCCGCCCCGAGTTCGTCGAGCCCGAGCACCTGAAGGTGCAGTGGAAAGGCGACGCGACGGGCGGTGAGCGGCTCGCCGAGTACGCCGGCCGTCTCTGTTACATGAGCCAGCACAACCCGATTCAGCGGACGACCGCCGAGTATCTGGAGAACATCAAGAAGCAGGGGCATGGCTCGGTGCTGGAGCACGCCGTCTACGTGCTGCTCATCGAAGGCATCTCCCGCTCCTGCTCGCACGAGCTGGTGCGGCATCGTGCCGGGTTCGGCTACTCGCAGATCTCGCAGCGTTACGTCGACGAGTCGCACGCGGCCTTCGTGCTGCCGCCGGCGATCCAGGGCGACGCGGCGCTCGAGCAGGCGTGGGAGCGGCAGGTGACGGACGCGCAGGCGGCGTACGTGCGCGCGGTCGAGGGCCTGATGACGCGCTACGAGTGGGTGGCCGACAAGGTCCATCGCCGCAAGTTGGCGCGCGAAGCGGCGCGCAGTGTCCTGCCGAACGCGACCGAAGTGAAGATCGTCGTGTCGGGAAACGCGCGCGCGTGGCGCACGATGCTCGAGCTGCGCTGCGGCGAGGGTGCGGAGCTCGAGATCCGTCGCATGGCGGTCGCGTGCCTGCGACTGTTGCAGCGCGAGGGTGGTTCGCTGTTTTCCGATTTCGCGATCTACGTCGCCGACGACAAACAGGAGGCCGCGCGCGTCGAGTACCACAAGGTTTGATTCAACGTCGTTCTTCAACGTCGTCGCTCGACGAACTTTTTTGTTTTCGCCTATTGCGCATCTTGTTCGCAGTACCTATTCTGATATCAGAATGCGAATAGGTCTCGCATACAACGAGAAACCCGACTCCGCCCCCGCGTCCGATGAGTACGCCGAGTGGGACGACGCATCCACCATCAGCGCGGTGGAGCAGGCCCTTGGTCTCTTCGGTAGCGTCACTCGCCTCGAAGCCGACGCCCTCTTTCCCCAAAAACTGTCGCTCGCGCGTCCCGACCTCGTCTTCAACATGGCCGAGGGCAAGAGTGGTCTCGCGCGCGAGTCACACGTCCCGGCGATCTGCGAGTATCTGAACATTCCGTACACGGGCTCCGACCCGCTTACACTCGCGTTGTCGCTGCACAAGGGACGCACCAAAGAGATCCTCGCGTATCGCGGCGTGCCCACGGCGCCGTTCCGCGTGATCGAGCGTCCCGCCGATCTCGAGCGCATCCCACTCCCCTTTCCGCTGTTCGTAAAACCGGTCGCGGAGGGGTCTGGTAAAGGCATATTCGTCAACAACTTATGTGACTCGGCCGCGGTCCTCACGGAGCGCGTGCTCTTCCTCTTAGAGCGTTACGCGCAGCCGGTCCTCGTCGAGACGTATCTCCCCGGTCCCGAGTTCACCGTCGCGATCCTCGGCAACGGCGACGACGTGCGCTGCCTGCCGGTGGTGGGATTCGATTTCGACACGCTCCCTGCCGGTGCCGCGCCCGTCTACGGCTACGAAGCGAAGTGGGTCTGGGACACGCCTGACAAGCCGCTCGACATCTTCCAGTGCCCGGCGGACGTCTCACCCGCGCTTTATCGCGAAATCGAACAGGTCGCACTCGACGCCTATCGCGCGGTCGGTTGCCGCGACTGGTGTCGCGTGGACGTGCGCGTCGATCGCTTCGGCGTCCCCAATGTGATCGAGCTCAACCCGCTCCCCGGTATCATTCCCGATCCCGCGATGAACTCCTGCTTCCCAAAGGCGGCACGGGTGGCGGGGCTGGGCTACGACGAACTGATCCACGAGGTCGTGCAGATCGCCTGGCGGCGGATCACCGGGCGTGCCCTGCGCGTCCCGGCCCAGGCGACGGTGTCGGCTTGAGGGTCGTCATCCTCTACGACCCCGGGGCCGACGACTGGACCGCGGAGGACGTCGCCGGCGTGATGCTGGCGGTCAACGACATCGCCGCCATCTTCGGCCAACTGGGCCACCAGGTACAGCGCGTGCCCGTGCGGCACGACATGCGCTGGTTCGGGGCCTCACGGCGCGCCGACCTCGTCTTCAACCTCTGTGAAGGGGTGCTGGGCGTCGCCCAGTGGGAAGACCACGTCGTCGCCGCCCTGGAATTCGCCGCGATTCCCCACACCGGCTGCGGGCTCTGGACCGTGTCGGCGTGCCGCCGTAAGGCGATCGCCAACACCCTGCTCGCGCGCGCCGGCCTCTCGGTCCCCCGCTGGACGATCGCGCACGGCCGGATCGAGGACGACTTCCCGCTCCCCGCCATCGTCAAACCCGCCGCCGAGGATGCCAGCGCCGGACTCGACAGGTTCTCGGTCGTGACCGATCGCAAGAGTCTCAAGACGCGCGTGGCGGCGATGACGGAGCAGTTCGACGAGGTCCTGGTCCAGCAGTACATCGCCGGTCGGGAGTTCAACGTCGGGTTCGTGGGTGATCGTGCTCTCCCTGTCGCCGAGATCGACTACACGGGGATGCCCGAGGGCAGCTGGCCCATCCTGACCTATGCCGCCAAGTGGGATACCGGCTCGCCCGAAGATGTCGGCAGCCGGCCGGTGTGCCCGGCGCAGATCTCGCAGCGCCTCGCCGACCGGCTCACGCGAGCCGCCGAGACCGCCTGGCGGACGATGGAGGGCACCGGCTACGGCCGCGTCGATATGCGCGTGGACGACACGGGGAGACCCTGGGTGCTCGAGGTCAACCCCAACCCGGACCTGACCGACGAAGCGGGCCTGTCGCGCATGGCGAAGGCCGCCGGCTGGGATTATCCGGAGCTCGTACGACGCATCGCCGAGGTGGCGCTGCGCGAGGCGCAAGGCGCCAAGGCGGCCCGTGAACTGCTTGCTGCGCCCCGTCGGGCGCGCGCATCGCGCCCGACTTGAGGAGCTGACGCGGGCGACGGGCCGCTTCCGCGAGGAAGAGGTCGCCACCGCGGTCGAACTGCTCGAGGAAAGCCTCGCCGGCGACGACGACTATCGATTTGTCGGCGCCTTTGAAAACGAGCGGCTGGTGGGCTACGCGTGCTGGGGGCCCACACCAGGGACCGCCGGCACGCACGACCTGTATTGGATCGTGGTCGATGAGGGCCGGCAAGGCGCCGGCATCGGGACCCAGTTGCTCGTGGAGATCGAGCACGGTCTCAGGGCCAACGGCCAACGGCTCGTGGTGGTCGAGACGAGCTCGCGCGGCGACTACGCGCCCACACGGGCCTTTTACGAGAAACGCGGCTTCACCAGAGCCGCAACTATCCCGGCCTACTACGCGCCCGGTGACGATCTGGTGATTTACACCAAAGATCTCACTGCCAAGGACCAAGCCGATGGAAAGCTGGCAAGAGCTCCTTCGTAAGAAGAGCATCGCGTCGCTCGAAGCGCTCGCGGCCCGGTTCGGCCCCGAGCACGTCGGCGACATCGCTCGTCTCCGCCAGGCAGCCGAGAACTTCGAGTTCCGCATCTCCCCCGCCATGGTGGACCTGATCAAGTCCCCCGGCGACCCGATCTGGCGGCAGTACGTGCCGACGGTGCAGGAGCTCGAGATCCACGACGGCATCGTGGACTCGCTCGACGAAGACGCCAACTCGCCGGTCCCCAACATCACGCACCGCTACCCGGATCGCGCCCTCTTCCTGGTTTCCCCGGTCTGCGCCGCGTATTGCCGATTCTGCACCCGGCGCCGGAAGGTGGGTGACCCCGAAAAAATTCCGATGGCGCAACTCGAGTCGGCGTTTCGCTACCTCGAGGAGCACAAGGAGATCCGTGATGTCATCATGTCGGGGGGGGACCCGCTCCTCCTCTCCGACCGGCGCATCGACGACATCTGCCGGCGGCTGCGGGCGATCCCGCACCTCGAGGTGTTGCGCATCGGGAGCCGGGTGCCCTGTCACCTTCCCGAGCGGATCACGCCCGAGCTGTGCGCGATCCTCAAGAAGTACCACCCGCTCTACATCAACACGCACTTCAACCACCCCGACGAGCTGACCCCCGCCGCCGTGAAGGCGCTCGGGATGCTTGCCGACGCCGGCATCCCCCTCGGCTGCCAGACGGTGCTCCTGAAGGGTGTGAACGACGACGTCGAGGTGATGAAGGAGCTGATGCAGAAGCTGCTCGTGGCGCGGGTAAGGCCTTACTACATCTATATGTGCGACCAGGTTGCGGGCGCCGAGCACTTCCGCACGGCGGTGGAGAAGGGTCTCGAGATCATCAAGGGGCTGCGGGGCTGGACCTCAGGCTTGGCCGTACCGCACTTCGTGATTGACGCGCCGGGGGGGGGCGGCAAGATCCCCTTGTTGCCCGAGTACGTCGTCAAGCTGACCGACAAGGAAGTCGTCCTCCGCAATTACGCGGGCAAGGTCTACCGCTACAAACAGGGCGCCAAGGAGACCCTCGAACCGATTCTCGTCGGGTGAAAAACAGGGGTTGACGGCGTGGCGGGGCAGTGCATATTTATAACGTCACGCGCATAGAAATACGACCCTGTTCGAGGATGCCCTGCTTGTCGAGACGCTCGATTAATCTGACCGTTAATCATCTGCCGGCCTCCCATGGGAGTGCCGGGGCGATATAGCGTGTCGAGAACAACGACCCGATCCCCCGAGCCCGCTCCCAACACCGAGCGGGCTTTTCGTTGTCAGGCAGCTCCGGCGCTCGATCCTGGCCGCGAGCACGACGCCTGCGGCGTAGGGTTCGTCGCGCACGCCGGCGGCGAGCGGTCGCACGCGGTGTTGCAGATGGCCCTGACGGCCGTCGCGCGCCTCGCCCACCGCGGCGCCGCGTCCAACGATCACTCGGGCGACGGCGCGGGCGTTCTCACGCAGATTCCGGCGCAGCTGTTCGCCCAGGCCGGTGTCACCGGCCCGTTGGCCGTTGGGATGTTCTTCCTGCCGCAGCTGGGCCCCGAGCTCGAACGCGCCGTCGCGCTGATCGAAGACGTACTCGGGGAGATGGAGCAGCCGGTCGTCGGCTGGCGGGACGTGCCCATCGATCCGGCCGCTCTCGGACCCCTCGCGCGCGGCAACTGCCCCACGATCCGCCAGGCTTTTGTCGCCGCCCCCCCGAATCGCGGCAGCGACGAAGCGTGGGAGCGCCGTCTGTATGTCGCTCGGCGCGCCATTGAGCGTCGCGCCGGCTCGGCCGTCTACGTGAGCTCGCTCTCGTGCCGCAGCGTCGTGTACAAGGCGCTGCTGACAGGGACGGAGCTCCCGACGTTCTATCCCGACCTGCGCGCGCCTTGGTTCGAGACGGCGATCGCCGTTTTCCACCAGCGCTACTCGACCAACACGCAGCCCAGCTGGCCGCTCGCCCAACCGTTCCACTTGCTGGCGCACAACGGCGAGATCAACACGCTCTGGGGCAATCGCAACGCGATGCGCGCGCGCGAGGCCAAGCTTCCGGCCGCCCTCCGGCCCGTCATCTGGGAAGGCGGCAGTGACTCGGCGAGCCTCGACAACGCCCTCGAGCTGCTCGTCCGCTCCGGCCGCGACCCCGTGCACGCGTTGATGATGCTCGTGCCCGAAGCCTGGGAGGGCGCGACCGACCGCGAGATCGACCCTGCGCTCCGCGCCTTCTACGAGTTCCACGCGCCATTGATGGAGCCGTGGGACGGCCCCGCCGCGTTGGCCTTCTCCGACGGGGCGATCGCAGGCGCCGCCGTCGACCGCAACGGGCTTCGTCCCTGCCGCTACAAGGTGACCAAGAGTCGACTTGTGATCGCCTGCTCCGAGGTCGGCGTTGCCGATCTCGATCCCGCGGAGGTCGTCGAGAGCGGCCGCCTCGGCCCCGGCGAGCTGCTGGTGGTCGACACGACGCGGAACGCCGTGCTGCACAGCGCCGAGGCGAAACGCGAGGTGGCCGCGCGTTCCCCCTATGAGGCCTGGTCGAGCCGCGTCGCCTCGGACCTCGTCGCCAGCCGGTCGGACGCGGCACCTGCGCTCGCGCCCGAGGATCTCGTACCGCGGCAGCGCGCCTTCGGCTACAGCTTCGAGGACCTGCGCCACGTGCTCGAGCCCATGGCGTCGTCGGGGGCCGACGCGATCTGGAGCATGGGGGACGACACGCCGATTCCTCCGCTCTCACGCACGGGGCCAAGCGTCTATGCCTACGTGCGCCAGCGGTTCGCCCAGGTCACGAACCCGGCGATCGATCCGCTGCGGGAGGCCGGCGTGATGTCGTTGACGATGTACCTCGGGCGCCGCGGCTCGCTCCTGACGCCGCGCGTGCCGGCGCAGCCGGTCTTGCGGCTCGAGCATCCGGTTCTGCTCCGCCGTGAGATGGCGGCGCTGCGGCGCACACCCGGCTTCCTCGCGGCGACGCTCAGCGCGACCTGGGATGCAAAGACGGGTCCGCAGGGGCTCGCTCCCGCGCTCGATCGCCTGTGCCGCGAAGCGATCCGCGATGCGCGCCGCGGCGCCGCGGCCCTCGTCATCAGCGATCGCGACGCTGATGCGCGCCGCGCCCCGATCCCGTTGCTGCTCGCGATCGGCGCCGTACACCAACGCCTGCTCGAGACCGGCCTGCGAACACGCGTCGCGCTCGTAGCCGAAGCGGGAGACGCGTGGGACATCCACCACCTCGCAGCCCTCTTCGGGTATGGTGCCGAGGCGGTGCACCCCTGGCTCGCCTTGCAGTCGTCGCGTGGCGTGGAGGACGGCGAGGTGAAGTTCCGGGCCGCCGCCGAGAAGGGCCTCCTCAAGATCCTTTCCAAGATGGGGATCTGCACCCTGCGCTCGTATGCCGGGGCCCAGCTCTTCGAAGCGGTGGGGCTCGGCGCGGAGGTCGTGGACCGCTGTCTCACGGGCACCGTGTCGGCGATCGGCGGGATCGGGTTCGCGGAGCTCGCCGAGGATGTGCTGGCCCGTCGCGACGGCGGCGACCTGCCGGACAAGGGCCGCGTCCGCTACCGCAAGGACGGCGAGGACCACGGTTGGTCCCCACCACTCGTGCGCGCACTGCAGGACGCCGTCCAGGGAGAAGCCGGGAAGGGCTACGACACGTTCCGCACGCGCGCCGACGCGCGCGCGCCTGCCGGGCCGCGCGACCTGCTCGACTTCCGCGCGGCGCAACCGATCCCGCTCGAGGACGTCGAGCCCGTCGAGGTCATTCGCCGGCGGTTCATCTCCAGCGCCATGTCGCTTGGAGCGCTGTCGCCGGAAGCGCACGCGACACTCGCGATCGGCATGAACCGCATGGGTGCGCGGTCGAACACCGGTGAGGGCGGCGAGGACCCGGCGACGTACACGCCCCTGCCCAACGGCGACCGTGCCGACAACCGCATCAAACAGGTCGCCTCGGGACGCTTCGGTGTCACGACCGAGTACCTGGTCCGTGCCGACGAGCTCGAGATCAAGATCGCGCAGGGCTCGAAGCCGGGAGAGGGCGGCCAGCTCCCCGGCCACAAGGTCACCGACTTCATCGCGCGGCTGCGCCATGCGGTGCCCGGGATCCCGCTGATCTCGCCACCGCCGCACCACGACATCTACTCGATCGAGGATCTCGCGCAGCTGATCCACGACCTGAAGCAAGTGAATCCGCGGGCGCGGGTCGGTGTGAAGCTCGTCGCCGAAGCGGGCGTCGGAACGGTGGCCGCGGGCGTCGCCAAGGCGTACGCCGACTACGTGCTCGTCTCGGGCCACAACGGCGGCACGGGGGCGTCGCCGCTGTCGTCGATCAAGCACGCCGGGTCACCATGGGAGCTGGGGTTGGCCGAAACACAGGCCGTGTTGCTGCGGAACGGTTTGCGCGAGCGGATCGAAGTGCGCGTCGACGGCGGCCTGCGGACGGGGCGTGATGTGGTGATCGCGGCTCTGCTCGGCGCCGAAGCGTACGGGTTCGGGACCGCGGCCGTCGTGGCGCTGGGGTGCGCCATGGCGCGCCATTGCCATCTCAACACGTGCCCCACTGGCATCGCCACGCAGCGCCCGGACTTGCGGCGCAAGTTCCGCGGGACGCCGGAGCAGGTCGTCGCGTACTTCACCCTGATCGCGGAAGACGTGCGGCGCATTCTCGCGGGGCTCGGCCAGCGGCGTCTCGATGACATCATCGGCCGCGTGGACCTGCTCGAGCGGGTGGATCGGCCCGAAACGCCGCGCGCGCAGCTGCTCGATCTCTCCTTGCTGCTGAAGGGCGGTGCGCCGCAGCGACGCAGCGTTCTGCGAAATGACCGCCCCGGCGTCGTGTCGCTCGACGCCGAGATCCTCACGGCCCTGGGTCCGGCGCTCGATCGTGGCGCGCCGTTCGCCGGCGCGTATCGCATCGGCAATCATCACCTGACCGTTGGCGCACGAATTGCGGGACACATCGCGCAACGCTCCGGCGCAGCCGGGCCTCCCGCGCCGGTCCGGCTCCGTTTCACCGGGAGCGCCGGCCAGAGCTTTGGGGCGTTCGCGCTGCCGCGCATGCAGCTGCGGCTCGAGGGTGAAGCCAACGATCACGTGGGCAAGGGTCTGTGCGGGGGCGACATCGTCATTCGGCCCTTCCGGAGCGCCGCCTACACCGACGACGGTCGCTCACACGTGATTCTCGGCAACACGGCCCTCTACGGCGCGACGAGCGGCCGGTTGTTCGCCGCGGGCAGCGCGGGTGATCGATTCGCGGTGCGGAATTCCGGAGCCATCGCGGTCATCGAAGGAGCGGGCGACCACTGCTGCGAGTACATGACCGGCGGCGTCGTCGTGGTGCTCGGTCCCGTAGGCCGGAATCTCGGCGCCGGCATGTCGAACGGCGTCGCGTACGTGCTGGACGAGGGCAAGGTGCCGCTCGCCGCCCGTTGTAACTCCGACATGGTCGTCGTGACCGATCTCGACGCGGCGGACGAGCGGCGGTTGCAGACGCTGATTCGGCAGCATTACCAGAAAACCGGGAGCCGGCGCGCCCGGGCCATCCTCACGGGATGGGCAGTCTATCGCGCGTTGTTCAAGAAGGTATCGCCACCCCCGCCCCCGCCCCCGCCGGCGCCCGTGTCCGTTGCGGCGCCCGCGGCGGCCGAACCTGTGGACCACCTCGCATCGACTGGGAGCCCAGCATGAAGCTCATCACGACGGTCGTACGCCCCGAGCGCCTCCCGGAGGTCAAGGCGGCGCTGTTCCGCGCCGGGATCACCGGCATCACGCTGAGCCGCGTCAGCGGACACGGCGGCGAGCACGAGCTGGTCGAGCAGTATCGCGGTACGGCGCTCGTCATGGAGTTCCACGAAAAGGTGAAGATCGAAATGGTGTGCTCTGAGCCCTTCGTCGAGCCGTGCGTGCAGGCCATTCTCTCGTCGGCCCGGACCGGCGAAGTAGGCGACGGGAAGATTTTCGTACAACCGATCGAGCGGGTGATCCGCATCCGCACGGGCGAGGCGGACAACGCCGCCTTGACCGCCGTCAACGCCGCCCAAGTCCAACGCGCGGCAATCAACGCAGCCGGTATGGGAGGTGCCGCATGACGCAAGCTGCTCTGTCCTCGGGGGATACCGCCTGGGTCCTGACATCGAGCGCACTCGTGCTCTTGATGACCGTGGGCCTCGCCTTCTTCTACGGCGGTCTGGTGCGGCCGAAGAACGCGCTCAACACGATGATGATGAGCGTCGTCGCGCTCGGCGTGATCGGCGTCCAGTGGATGCTGATCGGGTATTCGATCGCGTTCGCCCCCGGAAACTCCTGGCTGGGCAGCTTCGCATGGTTCGGCTTGCACAACGTCGGCCTCGATCCGAATCCGACGTATTCCGCGACGATCCCGCTGCAGGCCCACGCGATGTTCCAGGGGATGTTCGCCATCATCACCCCCGCCCTCATCTCGGGGGCGATTGTGGAGCGGATGCGCTTCCGCGGGTACGTCGTATTCCTGGTCCTCTGGGCGACGCTGATCTACGATCCGCTGGCCCACTGGGTGTGGGGCTCCGGGGGTTGGCTCTTGAAGCGCGGGGCGCTCGACTTCGCGGGCGGCACCGTCGTGCATATCAGCGCCGGTGTCTCCGCGCTCGTCGCCGCGTGGTTCCTCGGGCCCCGGAAGGACTACCGCCGCGTCCCCATCGCGCCGCACAACGTCCCGCTCGTGCTGCTCGGTGCGGGCCTGCTCTGGTTCGGCTGGTTCGGCTTCAACGCCGGCTCCGCCCTCGCGGCCAATGGTCTCGCGGCGCTGGCGTTCGTGAACACCAACACCGCCGCGGCCGCCGCCCTCGTCACCTGGGCGGGACTCGATCTGGCGCGCACCGGCAAGATCACGGCCGTGGGCGCCGCCACCGGTCTCGTCGTGGGCCTCGTGGCCATCACGCCGGCAGCCGGATACGTGACTCCGATGTCCGGGCTACTCATCGGCGTGTTGGGGGCGGGTGTCAGCTACACGGCCATCCAGATTCGGTCGAGGACCAAGCTCGACGACGCGCTCGACGTGTTCTCCTGCCACGGGCTCGCCGGCACCGCTGGGGCGCTGCTGACCGGCGTGTTCGCCACCAAGCTGGTGAACCCCGCCGGAGGCGACGGGCTCCTCGCCGGCAATGCCGGCCAGATGGGGGTCCAACTGCTCGCCGTCCTGGCGACCGTGGCTTTCGCGGGCCTCGGCACCCTCGGGATCCTCAAGCTCGTTGAGGTCACGGTGGGCGCGCGGGCGAACGTGCCCGAAGAGAGCGCGGGTCTCGACCTGAGCCAGCACGGTGAAGAAGCGTACTTCGGCTCGGATCTGGGCAGCTTCGCCGGCACGGGCGGCTCGCTCGGCGGCAGCGTGGTCGTCCAGAGATACGCTGCGGAGCCGACCGCGGCTCCGAGTCCCGTATGATGCGCGCGCCGCTGTTCGCCGCGGCTATTGCGGGCGCGATCGCCGCGCCCGCGGCAGCGGCCCAGGCGCCCGCCTCCGCGACGCTGTCGGGCAATGTCGCGCTCGTGGGCGATTACCGGTTTCGCGGGCTGTCGCAGACCTACACTCAGCCGGCGATTCAGGGGGGTACCGAGTACGCGTCCGCCGGCGGTGCGTACGTGGGCGCCTGGGGCTCGAACGTGAGCGGCAATCAGTTCCTGAATGGAGGGTCGCTCGAGCTGGATCTGTATGGCGGGTACCGCTGGACGGGGGGAGGCGGGAAGGTGGGGCTGGACCTCGGCCTGCTGTATTACTGGTATCCCCGCGCCCGATACAACATCAACCCCGGCGACCGCTACAACACAGCGGAAGTCTTCCTCGGCGCGCGATACGATCAGTTTACCGTGAAGTACTCGCACGCCCTGACGAACCTGTTTGGCATGAAGACCAGCACCATCGGCGGCTACTGCGGGATCGACGCCGATGGCACGCCGGCGACCTCCAATTGTCTCGGCACCGGTGCCTCGAAGGGGTCGGGTTACATCGACCTCAGCGCCACGTTCAACGTCCCCCTGGGCGCGAGTTTGGCGCTGCACTACGGGCATCAGTCGGTACGGAGCTACGACCGGCTCTCCTACGCGGATTACAAGGTCGGCCTCACGCGCGCGTTCGGTGGCACGACGCTCGGCGCCGCCTGGGTCGGCACGGACGCAGAGGGCAGGTTTTATCGATTCACACCGACCACCGCGGGATCGGGTGAAACCGAAAACGTGGCGAGGTCGGCGATCGTCTTGTCGGCGAGCAAGGCCTTCTGACGTAGCACCGAACGGCTTGGCGGTCTATTCTTCTGCACATGGCCGCCACGCCGTCGCCGACCAAGTTCAAGGTCGGCCTCGTCCAAATGAGCATGACCGCCGATCCGGCGGCGAACCTCGCCAAGGCGATCGCCCAGGTGAGGGGCGCCGCGGCGCAGGGCGCCGCCTTGGTGTGCCTCCCCGAGCTGTTTCGCACGCTCTACATCGGTCAGCGCGAAGATCATGCGCTATTCGACCTGGCGGAGACCGTCCCGGGTCCCACGAGCGAGGTGCTTGGGAAGCTCGCGAAAGAGTTGGGCGTAGTGATCATCGCGTCGTTGTTCGAACGCCGCGCGGCGGGGTTGTACCACAACACCGCAGCGATCATCGAGGCCGACGGCACGTTGAAGGGGATCTACCGCAAGATGCACATCCCCGACGATCCGGCGTACTACGAGAAGTTCTACTTCACACCGGGTGACCTGGGCTTCCGATCCTTCGATACGCGTGTGGGAGCGATCGGAACGCTCATATGCTGGGACCAGTGGTATCCCGAGGGCGCCCGTCTCACGGCGCTGCAGGGGGCCAATCTCCTGTGTTATCCCACGGCGATCGGCTGGCATCCCGCGGAGAAGGCGCAGCACGGTGCGGCGCAGCTCGATGCCTGGCGCACGATCCAGCGGAGCCACGCGATCGCGAACGGTTGTTGGGTAGCAGCGGTGAACCGCGTGGGCTTCGAGCAGCTCGACGGGCAAGGCGCGGGGATCGAGTTCTGGGGACACTCGTTCCTCGCGGACCCGTTTGGCATCGTCGTCGCGGAGGGGCCGGCCGACAAGGAAGCCCTGCTCATCGCCGAGGTGGACTTCGCACGGGTGGAGGAGGTGCGCCGCAACTGGCCGTTCCTCCGCGACCGCCGTGTCGACGCGTACGGCGGCATCGAGCGCCGCTTCCTGACCGATTGAGTCATCGGTCGTCAGTCATCGGTGGTCGGTGGTTATCGGTAGGAACTGACGACCGATGACCGAGTACCGATTACCCGCAGAGTGGGAGCCGCACGCGGCGACCTGGATCGGCTGGCCTCACAACACGAGTGACTGGCCCGGGAAGTTCGGGCCGATCCCGTGGGTCTACGGCGAGATCGTCCGGAAGCTCACGCCCGGTGAGCTCGTCAGGATCCTCGTGCAGTCGGCGACCCACGAGGCGCAGGCGCGCAAGGTCCTGACCAAGTGCGGCGCGGACTTGAAACGCGTCGAGTTTCTGCGTTTCCCCACGAATCGCGGCTGGACGCGCGATTTTGGACCCATCTTTGTCCAGAGCGGCGCCAAGCTCGCGATCGCCCGCTTCCGCTTCAACGCCTGGGCCAAGTACCGCAACTGGCAGAAAGACGACAGGATCCCGCAGCGCGCGGCGCGCCGGCTGAAGGTCCCGTTAATCGAAGCGAAGGCGCACGGTGAGCCCGTCGTCCTGGAGGGCGGGAGCATCGACGTGAATGGACAGGGCGCATTGCTCACCACGGAAGAATGCTTGCTGCACCCCACCATTCAGGCGCGGAACCCGCACTTGCATCGCGCCCAAGTCGAATCGGTGCTGCGCGAGTCTCTCGGTGCCACGAAGGTTCTGTGGCTGGGTCAGGGGATCGCGGGCGATGACACGCACGGCCACGTGGACGACCTGTGCCGATTCGTGGGGCCGCGCACCGTGGTCTTGTGTCACGAAGACAACCCCAATGACGCCAATTATTACGCCCTCGCCGAGAACCACGAGCGGCTCCAGGGCATGCGGCTGGAAGACGGGTCGGCGCTCGAAATCGTCGACCTGCCGATGCCGGCGCCCCTCGTCTTCGACGGAATGCGCTTGCCGGCGAGCTACGCCAATTTCTATGTCGCCAACGCCGCCGTGCTCGTCCCCACCTTCAACGATCCCCAGGATCCCGTAGCGCTCGGGATTCTCCGCGAGTGTTTTTCAGACCGGCCGGTCGTAGGGATCCACGCCGGCGACCTGGTCTGGGGGCTCGGGACGCTCCACTGCTTGACGCAACAGGAGCCACGAACGATGGAATGATGGAAAGATGGAACGTTCCATCTTTCCATCGTTTCATCGTTCGTTACGCCCTCATCGCGCCGTCGATCGCGTCGGCAACGCCGGCGAGGTCGGCAAGGAGGTGAGCGCGGGCGTGCACACTGAGGCCATCCGTGGTGCGCACGCGTCCCAGGCAGTTCTCCAGGACTTCGAGCGCCGCGCACAGATAGACCGTCGCCTGGTCGGCGGCCTGCCAGATCCGCTCCAAGGCGCCCAGCGAGAGCCCCGCGAGCTCGATGACGAGCCGTTCGGGGGAGCGTCGCTCGATCCCCGACGGCGGCGGGGCCGGCGTGTCGAGACGGACCGGCGCGACGTGCCACACTGCGGACCCCGCGCGGGTCCCGACCCAACGGCTCTCGGGCCGGGGTTTCCGGCCCCACTCGTGCAACAGGCCGCCGAGATCTAGCTGGAGCATCTCGGGCGGCGGATCTGACGGGCTGACGATCTCAACCACGGTGCGACCTCCGTCGGTTAAGCGCCACAGACCAACGACGTGGCCTCGGAGGGCAGCGCTCGCCTGATCGAGGAGTACGCGGCGGCGCTCCATGAGAGACAGCAGCGAGGATTCGCGCATAGCGACCTCCTCTGCATGGGTGTGCCTGTAAGACACCACACTCTCGAGGGAGTAACGCGAAGGTTTCGCGCCGACAACCCGCGGCCGTGTGACGCGAGTCACAACAAGTGCACGAACTGCACGACCTAGCGGTTTTGTAGAACTCTTGTCTTCTGACTACCGCTTCCCGGAAACGCGATCCACTTCCCTCCCTGGCAGGACCAGACCGTGGACGCCGCATCTCCATTAAGATCCTCGATCGCGTCGTGGTCGAGCTTCACAAAGCGCTGGGGCAAGACTGGGCGGCCGGCTGCGTCATGGACCTGATAATGCTCTGTCGTACGGATGCTGCGGACGAACGAGACACGTTCCCCGGCCCGCATCTGGTATTGGTAGTCCGGCGCCGCACGGAGTTCAGGAGGGCACTGGGCCGCGCCGCCCCAATACACGAGAATCGTCGACTGGCCTCGCTGCGAGCATAGCGCCGCCCAATCCACCTGCGTTGCAGCGGCGAAGTGCCCGCTGATCACGTTCTCGCTTCGGTGGGACTGCTGTACGGTACAGCCGCGGCGCTCGAGCTCCGTACGAA